>JAEEGL015585327.1_pt1 | contig 49162 bp, 45 predicted proteins | sample 9134231 | NCBI WGS metagenome assembly JAEEGL01 (sample SAMN16246548, study PRJNA631951) | gut metagenome | biome: gut microbiome; feature: rumen; material: fiber-attached | host: Bos | place: Iran: Karaj | collected 2018-10 | reverse complement strand
TTCCATTCACTTAAATCCCAGTCATTACGAGTCACTCGCAATTACTTCTTGTTTCGCGCTTTATAGTCTCGCCTCGACTTGCATTTCCTTCCCCGTTTCCGGTCCGAAAATGCGGAATCTTCAAGGGTTTCTTTTTGGTTGCATTGTTCAATTTTCAAGGTGCCGCTTGTCTTATCGACAGCTTATTTATTATAGCACATTTTCGGAAGTTTGTCAACCCCTTTTCAAAACTTTTTTCAAGTTTTTTCTGAGGTCTTTTCCGAAGCGCCTGTCCCCGTCTCGCGGCGACTTGCTTATGATACCATATTTTCGCGGAAAAGTCAAGCGTTTTTCCGACATTTTCCGTTTTGCACAATAACCGCTCTGATTCGACCGAATCCATATCAAAAAGCGCTATGATAAAGCGGTTCGACTGTTTTTCAGCCGAACCGCTGTTCTTATTTTTCGAGCAAAACCGCAGCCCAACCCGCGCTGTGTTCCACGGTCAGAACGCTGAGATGCTCCTCCTGCATGGCAGCCAGCACCTCGTCCAGACGCTCGTCGATGATGCCCGAAAGCATCAGCTTCGCGCCGTCCTTCATGAAATGCACAAAAAGCGCGCGCATCGCAATCAGAATATCTGCAACGATATTGGCACAAACCACATCATAACCCGTGCCGAGACGCTGCACCAGCGCTTCATCCTCGAGAATATTGCCGCAGATCGTCTGATACTTCGCAGGATCAATCCCGTTCGTCTGCGCATTTTCCGCAGCAGACTCCGCCGCATTCTGTTCAATGTCAATCGCCGTCGCATCTTTCGCGCCGAGCAGCATCGCCCCGATGGAAAGGATGCCGCTTCCGCAGCCGATATCCAGCACATGCGCACCGTCCTGCACGCATCCCTCGAGGAATGTCAGGCAGAGCTTTGTGGTATCATGCTGCCCCGTACCGAAGCTGGAGCCCGGATCAATCCGCAGTGCCGTTCTGCCTGCCGGAACAGGCTCGTCCACCCATGTCGGCGTAATCCAGAGGCGCTTGCCGATCGAGAGCGGCTTGAAATACTGCTTCCAGTTATTCGCCCAGTCCTCCTCACGGATGCCCTTCATGGTCATATTGAGTGAGCCGAATTTCGCCGCCTGTGCGCCGTTTTTCAACTGTGCAAGCAGCGTTTTGACCGCCGTCATCTGCTCTGCACCCTGCGCATTTTCAGGAACATAAACCGTGACGCTCGGATTGCCCTGTGTCAGCTGCTCGGTCAGTCCCTCCTCGAGATAATCCCAGTGACCGACTCTGCCTGCCATAAGGTCCTCAAAATCGTCGGGATCATATACCGAAAAGCCCTTGAATCCGAGATCGGTCAGCATCGCGCAGAGGATATCCAGCATCGGCTTTTCCGTTTCGATTGTTACTTCGAGCCAGTTCACCGCGCAGCACCCTCACCCAATGCAAGAATCGCACGGACAGCCGGTTCGAGCCAGTCGCCCTCAAAGAGCTCAACCATGCCCTTATCACATGCGCCGGCGAGCTTCGGATTCATCGGAATCTTGCCCAGCACCGGCAGCTGATGCTCCGCTGCAATCTCGTCAATATGGCTCTCTCCGAATACCGGAATCCGCTTGCCGCAGTCCGGACATTCCGCATAGCTCATATTCTCAACCAGACCGAGAATCGGCACATTCATGGTCTTCGCCATGCGCACCGCCTTCTCGACGATCATCGACACAAGCTCCTGCGGCGTTGTGACAATCAGGATACCGTCAACCGGAATGCTCTGGAATACAGTCAGCGGAACGTCACCGGTTCCGGGCGGCATATCGACAAACAGGAACTCATCATCGCCCCAGATGACATCCGTCCAGAACTGCTTGACCGCGCCGGCAATGACCGGACCGCGCCAGATAACAGGGTCCTCCGGATTTTCAAGCAGCAGATTGACGCTCATAATATCCGTGCCGAGCTTCGTTCTGACCGGAAAAATACCGGTCTCATCGCCCTCGGCGCGCTGCTTGATGCCAAACATTTTCGGCACAGACGGACCCGTGATATCGGCATCGAGGATACCGACCGTATGACCGCTGCGCTGTACGGAGACCGCAGTCAGTGCCGTAACCAGCGACTTTCCGACGCCGCCCTTGCCGCTGACGACCGCGATCACCTTGCCGATCTTGCTCAGTTCATGCGGTTTTTCATGCAGGTCCTGCGGCTGACGGCTCGCGCAAGCCTCTCCGCAGGTCGAACAGTCGTGTGTGCATTCGCTCACAAAAAATCATCCTTTCGGTGTTATGATACACCTAGTATACCACAAAAATGCACGGCTGTCAATTATCGCAGATAATCTGAATCCAAGCCTTCTTCTGATGTGCCAGTGTGTTTTTCACGTAATACTGAAGAATATACTGCGCATCCTCTACACCGATCTCTCCGTTTTTATCAATATCCCCATTCCATCGAACAGAATGCTCATGATCGGAATACTTCGGATCAGCCAGCCGGTTTACATAATAACTGAGAACAATCTGCGCATCCGACACATCAACACCCCAGTCAGAATTGACATCTCCTAGCTTTCCTTCGAGAGGAAATGCTCCGTCATCCAGAATCTCTCCCCATGTTATCAATCTCAGCGCTAACAAAGTCTCCGTGTAATACCGCTGAATATACTGCATATCTTCCCAGCTGACCACACCGTCGCGGTCAGCATCCGCTTTCTCAGGATTAAGCGCACCTGTGTATACGCGATCCGCTGCACATTGTATATAATAATCCGCAACAAATACTGAATCTTCAACGGTAACCTCGCCGTCATGGTTCACATCGCCCCGCACCGGCGGTTTCGGCGTGCCGGATACTTTCACGTATCCGCTGTCTCTCCAGTTCACCGTTTCGGTCTCTTCCGCCTCCTTTGCATCGCCAAACTGTCTCACCCGAATCACAACCGGAAATGTCCCTGCATCGTCAACCGGCACAGTGAGCTCCACAGTGAACATTAAGCCGCTGTCCTTCTCCGGAGCAGTGCCGGCAGCATTCATTTTGATCTTGCAGCGCTCCGCGTCATGTGAGAAGACGCAGGTCAGTTCATCGCAGACCTCGCCCTTCTTCACGGTCACGTTTCCGTCCTCTGTCAGCACCGGCGTCAGCCGCTCGTCATAATACATCTCGATCTCGAGATTTGTGAAGCCCTCCGGCAGATTATTCACGAGATACACAGGAAACTTCACAACCTCACCCTGTTGAGCCTCGACCTCACCCGCCGCAACATTCACCTTTTCTGCATCAATGCCCCGTATCTCCTCAACCGGTGTATCCTTCTGCGCGAACGCAGAAAAGCCGGTCAGGCTGAGCATCGCTGCGCCGCATACAGCAGCAGTTTTCGCAAAGATTGTCTTTTTCACGAATTACCTTCCTTTCTGTTACAAATGATTGTCTGAATGCAGTATCGCATTCTGCGTGTATTATAGCATAATTTAACATAAAAGTCAAGCAGGCAGGCAGGCAACGCCTGCCTGAAATATTCTAAAGCGCATTGACAGCGATTACGTTCATATTCCGATGCAGCGCTCCTTTTGCGTGACAATTTACCATAGAAAAGCAGGATCGGGCAACGCCGTAAAGCATTACCCGATCTTTTATGCCATATCAATCTTAGGGACGCTTGCCGCTGGCAGACATCTGCCATGTGCCGTCCTCATACCAGTAGAAGTGAATTTCGCCCTCAGAGCTGTTGTGGAACAGGCTGTAGATATCGTCAGTCTGCTTTGTCTGTGCAGGCTTCTTGTCCTTCTTATCCTTCGGACCCTTGGGTTCCTTATGCGCCTTCGGACCCTTCGGGTCTTTGGGCTCCTTGGGCTCCTTCGGTTCCTTCTCATCCTGCTTCTGCTCTGTCAGCGAGCCGACATAGATGCAGCCGTCAAATGTGACGCAGTCAATCGGATTGGTCTCGCCGTCGAGCCACTTGTCAATCTCAAGGCTCATCGTATAGATATCGCCTTCCTTCGCGGTCTTCGGAACCTTGATCTCAACAGTATAGAGGAGACCGTTGTCCTTTTCAGGCTCACTGCCCATAGAGCCGAGTCCGATGACCTTCTTCTCGGTGTTGAGCGAGAAGCTCTTGACGAGATCGTCGCCTGCGGTACATCTCTTGTCAACGACGAGCTTGCCGTCCTTGCCGGTCGCAGGCGTCAGCTTTGCGTCATAGAACAGACGGAGACCGACAGCCGAAAAACCGGATTCTGCATTATTTGCGATGTAGACCGGATACTTTACGGTTTCGCCGGGTTGTGCCTGAATAACGCCTGCAATAATGTTGATCTTGCCGTCAACCAAGTCAGTCATGGTGTCGATGTCTTTGTCGTCCGGAACGGGAGTCTGCGCGGAAGCTGTGATACCGAGTACGCTGAGAGTTGCGAGGCTGCACGCCAATGCAGCAGCTTTGTGGAAAAGAGCCTTGTTCATGTGTTTCAATCCTTTCTGCAATAATATAAAATAAAATGAAGTTTTACCGCCTGCAAGACCGGCGGCATCTTCAGTATATCACATAAATACAACTTTGTCAATATCTCGCAAAAATCAGCAATTTTGTCAAATACAAATAGTGTAAAACAGGGAATACGAAACCACTTTTTAATATGATTTCGATAATTTATTATAAAATATTCAAAAGAAACCGTACATCTTTTTGTAATAAAGTTGTCCCGTTATACTAAAAGTTGTAAAGTGTCGAATCTCAAAAATTGCGGCTTTCGACAAAAAGCACCTTCATACTGGCAAAAAACGACAAAAGTAAACAAAAAGATCGGATGACGCCCATGCAGCATCATCCGGTTTTGCATTCTTGATCTACGATGCAGCGGATCAAAGATCAGTGATTTCCGCGCATCTGCGGCAGTTCCGGCTGTGCACAGTCGCCCGCAGCAGCAATACGCACAAAAAAATCGGGTGACGCCCGAAAGCATCACCCGATTTGGTTTCAGTTATTCCTTTGGAAGAATATCAGGAATTAGTCCTTCTTCTTCTTAGCAACAACAGCAGTACCAGCTGCGAGCAGGAGACCTGCAACAGCAGCGCCGACACCTGCATCACCGGTCTTGGTAGCGGTGGTGTTGTTGGTCGTGCCGGACTTCGCAGTGGTGGTCTGAACAACGTTCGCGCCCTTGGTCGTTCCGACAGCAGTCGTTGTAGAGCCATCAGAAGAAGCCGTGGCGGCAGTGCCGGAAGAAGCGGCAGTATCAGACGGGGATATCCCAGCGAAGCGCATGACATAAATGTAACCGTTGATGGTCACACAATCGATTGCGTCGTTCTTCGCATCCAGCCACTTATCAACCTCAAGGGTCATCGGGAACTTGTCGCCCCCCTTTGCATCGGACGGAACAGTGATCTCGACGGTGAACATCAGACCGTTGTCGGTCTCCGGCTCATCGCCCATCGTGTCCAGACCGATGATGTGCTTCTCAGCATTATGAGAGAACTTGGTAATTACAGCATCGCAAGCTTCGCCTTTTATAGCATTCGGCATGCCGTCCTCCTTCAGAGTCGGCGTCAGCATATCATCATAGAAGAGTCGCAGACCGGTTGCTGCGAAGCCGTCCTTGGAGTTGTTCGCAATGTAAACCGGGAACTTAACAGTCTCGCCAGCCTCAGCCTCAACGATGCCGGCAATGATGTTGGTCTTGCCGTCAACCAGATCACTTCTGTCTTCAAGCGCATATATGCCCCATTTTTCTCCGAAAGACATGGGCGTTGTTTCTGTATAAGCCGGATCCGGCTCCGTAGTCTCAGGCGCAGTTGTTTCGAGCGAAGGCGGCGCAGTATCAGTCGGTGCCGTGGAATAGGGATACTCCTCATCACCGTCCGTCACATAGATACAGCCGTTCACAGCCTGATACTCGATCGCGTTTGTACTGTGATCAAGAATATTATCAATATCAATCACAATCGGATAAATCCCGTTCTCCGCCTGAACGGGCACAACGAGCTCAACGGTAAACATCAAGCCGTTGTCCTTATCCCCATCGCCCATTGTGCCACATCCTACGCACCGCCACTCAGAATTGTGGCCAAAGGTGACGTTAAGCTCATCGCACGCAACACCCAGCGTGGTGACCGGACGGTCTTTCTCATTCAAATTCAGCTGTAGTTTGTCACCATAGAACAAACGAATGCCGCTTGCCGCAAAACCGTTTTCCGTATTGTTTTCGATATAGACCGGATATTTCACGGTCTCGCCCGGCTTTGCCGTCACAATACCGCCGACAACACTGAACTTCCCTGCCTGAATATCAGTTCGTTTCTCATTCGGCATATTCTTTTGTGCAAACGCAGCAACGCCAAGCATCCCCAACACCGCCGCACTGCATACAGCAACAGCTTTTGCAATAATTGTTTTCTTCATATGCTACATTTCCTTTTCATAAACTGCGGCACATGCCATGCGCCTACTGTTATGTATTATAACATATTCCTACAAATAATGCAATAGGGAAATGAAAAAAGGAGAAAGGAGGAGGAAGAAAGGAGAAAAGAGCGCGTTCGGACTGATTGGCAAATGCACATCCTGAACGCTTTAGAGCATCTCATGCAGGCGCTGCCTGTCGGGCGATGCCCGAAAAAAATCGGGTGACGCCCGAAAGCATCACCCGATTTGGTTTCAGTTATTCCTTTGGAAGAATATCAGGAATTAGTCCTTCTTCTTCTTAGCAACAACAGCAGTACCAGCTGCGAGCAGGAGACCTGCAACAGCAACGCCGACGCCTGCATCACCGGTCTTGGTAGCGGTGGTGTTGCTGGTCGTGCCGGACTTCGCAGTGGTGGTCTGGACAACGTTTGCACCCTTGGTCGTGCCAGTGGTGGTCGTCGTAGAACCATCAGAAGAAACCGTGGTGGTCGTGGTGGTAGCGCTGGAAGAAGAAGTGGTAGAGGTGGTAGTAGCGCTGGAAGAAGTGGTGGTCGTGGTGGTCGTGGTGGTGGTATCAGAAGAAACCGTGGTGGTCTCATCAATACCACCGATGAAGATGTAACCGTTGACGGTTGCATACTCGATTGCGTTGGTCTTTGCATCCAGCCACTTATCAACCTCGAGGGTCATCGGGAACTTGTCGCCCTTCTTTGCATCGGACGGAACAGTGATCTCGACGGTGTACATCAGACCGTTGTCGGTCTCCGGATCATCACCCATGGTGCCCAGACCGATGATGTGCTTCTCAGCATTGTGAGAGAACTTGGAAACAACTGCGTCACAAGCCTCGCCCTTTGCGGTCTTCGGCTTGCCGTCTTCCTTCAGAACCGGAGTCAGCTTCTCATCATAGAAGAGACGCAGACCGGTAGCTGCGAAGCCGTCCTTGGAGTTGTTCGCAATGTAAACCGGGAACTTGACAGTCTCGCCAGCCTCAGCCTCAACGATGCCGGCAATGATGTTGGTCTTGCCGTCAACGAGATCCTTTCTGTCAGCGACCTCTGTGTTCTTCTGTGCGGAAGCAGCAATACCGAGCGCACCCAGAGTTGCTACGCTGCATGCGACTGCAGCAACTTTTGCGAAAATAGATTTGCTCATGTGTTTCAATCCTTTCTGCTTTTTGTCGGAACGGTACAGCGCTGCGCACTTATATCATTCCAAAACTGTTTGGCTTGTTCCGTTCATGCCCTGACAAGCATTACAGCCCAAGCCGATCGGCATTCAGAACTTTGCCTGAATCACCTGCGGCATCCGTCTCCGCCTGACACAGAGTGACGCCACCATATCAGTGATACAACTGTATTTTAACACAAATCGCAATTTAAGTCAAGCGCTGTTAGGCATTTTCACTTCCAATTTACATTGACTTTTTTGCGAAAATTTTGTGCATCACTTACAAATATCACAGATTATTTCCATAGATCGGAAAAATCTGAATCCTTCTCCGGCATATTTTTCCTGTCGGTTCCGGAGATCAGTTTTGCCGCGTATCTGCTGAAAGAGGATGCATCCGCACCGTCTCTCCGCGGCACCCAGAGCACCGCGCGCTGATGACCTGTCTCATACACGCTGCTTTGGGCATAATGCCGAAAATCAGGAATTTGCATAAAACGCCGTTCCTTTCGCCGTTTTTCTCATTCTTATGATATCCGGCAAAGAAATATGCCAGTCGGCAGTGCCGACAGCCGTTTCGTGATTGCAGAAAACGGTATTTTTGGAGTCTCCCGCCCGACCGCATTACTTCTTGAACTTCTGTTTCATTCTGAGGCTGTTATCGAGAATGCGCTTGCGGATACGCAGATGCTCCGGCGTGACCTCAAGCAGCTCATCCTCCGCAAGATATTCCAGACAGTCCTCCAGCGACATATCCTTCGGCGGGATCAGCCGCAGTGCATCATCGCTGCCGCTTGCACGGGTATTCGTCAGATGCTTGCGCTTGCAGACATTGACGACGATATCCTCCGATTTCGGCGAGCAGCCGACGACCATGCCCTCATAGACCTCGGTGCCTGCCGGAATGAACAGGCTGCCGCGCTCCTGCGCGTTATAGAGACCGTATGTGACTGCCTCGCCCGTCTCATAGGAGATCAGCGAGCCGACCGAACGGCGCTCGATATCGCCCTTATACGGCTCATATTTCTCAAATACGGCGGACATAATGCCCTCGCCCTTTGTATCGGTCAGGAATTCGCTCTTGTAGCCGAACAGACCGCGCGACGGAATCAGGAATTCCAGACGCATTCTGTTGCCCTGCGGATGCATCTCCTGCATCTCGCCCTTGCGTGCGCCGAGCTTTTCCATGACAGCGCCGACACAGTTTTCCGGTACGTCAATCGAAACGCGCTCAATCGGTTCGCAGTGCTTGCCGTCGATCTCCTTAAAGAGCACACGCGGCGGCGATACTGCGAGCTCATAGCCTTCTCTGCGCATATTCTCAATGAGAATCGAGAGATGCATTTCGCCTCTGCCCGCGACAAGGAACGAATCCGTCGATTCGGTATCGCTCACGCGCAGCGAAACGTCCCTGAGCAGTTCCTTGTAAAGACGCTCACGGAGCTGGCGGGATGTGACAAACTTGCCCTCTCTGCCGGCGAGCGGGCTGTCATTGACCGAGAAGGTCATTTCGACAGTCGGCTCGCTGATTTTCGTGAAGCTGACGGGCTCATAGCTGCCCTGTGCGCAGATCGTGTCGCCGATATTGATGCCCTCAATGCCGGAGACCCAGACGATATCGCCGACGGTCGCGCTCTGTGCGGAGACACGCTGGAGCTGCTCGATCTGGAGCAGCGTCACGAGCTTTGCATTGACCGGCTTCTCCTCGCTGTGGAAGTTGCCGACCTGCACCTGCTGACCGACCTTTGCGGTACCGCGGATGATTCTGCCGATGCCGATTCTGCCGACATATTCGTTATAGTCAATCGAGGAGATCAGCATTTGCAGCGGCTCATCGGGCTCACCCTGCGGCGGCTCGATATAATCGAGAATTGTATCGAACAGCGGCTTGAGATTCTCGCCCGGCTCATACTGCGAAAGCGATGCCGTGCCGCTTCTGCCGGAGCAGAACAGCACAGGGCTTTCGAGCTGCTCATCATTTGCATCGAGATCGAGCAGGAGCTCGAGCACCTCATCGCCGATCTGGTCAAGGCGCGCATCCGGACGGTCGATCTTATTGACAACAATGATGATCTTCTGCCCCATTTCGAGCGCCTTGGAGAGCACGAATCTGGTCTGCGGCATCGGACCCTCCGCCGCATCAACCAGCAGCAGAACGCCGTCAACCATGTTCAGAACACGCTCGACCTCGCCGGAAAAATCCGCGTGACCCGGCGTGTCGATAATGTTGATCTTGACGCCGTTGTACATAATAGATGTATTCTTTGCAAGAATTGTGATGCCGCGCTCGCGCTCGAGATCATTCGAGTCCATGACGCGCTCTGCGACGGACTGATTCTCACGGAATGCGCCGCTCTGCTTGAGCATTTCATCGACCAGTGTGGTCTTGCCGTGGTCAACGTGCGCAATGATCGCAATGTTTCTCAAATCATTTCTAACCAACTTGATTCCCTCACTTCTTCTTTTCCGCTTCCCGCTTCGCTTTCGCCGCACGGGTTTCATCCTTCTTCATACGCTGCAAAAGCTGCGCGCGCCGTTCTTCAAACATCGGAACCTTTGCAAGTCCGGTCGCCTGACAGACAAACTGCTCGCCCGCGTCGATCCGCTGCATTGCCGCATCCAGATCTCGCTTTGTACCGATTCCGTCCGCATGGCAGGACGCCAGCGCAAATGAAATCCGCGTATGTGCGTGCAGAATTTCTTTCTGTGTTTCATTGAAATCAACAAAATTCGGCTGCGTGTAGAATGCCCAGTAAATGCGGATCATGCGCTCCGCCTCGACCGCCCATGCATACGCCTTGTCATGGTCTGCCGTCACGCCGGAGCCGCCCGTCCGGAATGCCTGCGCGAGCTTTTCCATTGCCTTCCACGAACCGTTCTCCGCAGCGAGCGTCAGCATTTCAATACATTTCTGCGGGTCGCGTTTCAGGATTCCGGTCTCCTCGCTGATATAATAGGCAGCGAGCAGCATCTGTGCATCCTGCGCGCCGAGCTCCGCCGCACGTTTCAGATAATCATACGCCTTCTGATAATCCTGCTTCACGCCGAGCACGCCGCTGAAATACCGCTGACCGAGCTGCAAAAGCGCACCGCATTCATTCTGTGCGGCATGCTGTTCGAGCGCATCGAGCGTGAATGCCTCATAGGGGCGGAATACCGTAACCGATTCGCCGCCTGCCTTCGGTGTCAGTGTAACAGAAGCCGCCGGCAGATAGGACGGAACAATGTTCTCTTTCATTGTAATATCCCTCCTTTGCATGCGCGCCGTTTTCATGCTTCGGCGCAGGATTTCTGACTTTGATTCGTTTGCAACACCTGATTATAACACTGTCAGCAAGCGTCTGTCAAGTTTTCCGGCGGATTTCGCACATTTTCAGGGGCTTTTTTCAGGCAAAGCAGAGGATTTTTGTCATTTTTCCCAGAGAATGCAAAAAGCAGCGAGGAGAGGAGAAAGAAGATAGGAGAGAAGAGAGAGAAGTGAGGAGGGAGGAAGCAGTGAATAAAAAAGCTGCATCACGCGCAAGAACGCATGATACAGCATGTTCCTGATTTATAACAGATTCCGTTTGAGAATTGAGAGGTCAGCAGCATTGAGGATATGATTCCCGTCGAGATCGGCACGCGCAGCCTGTTCCGTATTCAGCATCTGCTGCGTCGCCAGATGCTTTGTCAGCAATACGGCATCCGCAGTCCGGCAGGCACCGTCCCCGTCAATATCCCCGCGCACCGGTTCCGGCGGCGCAGTTGTCTCCGTGACGGTCGTCGTTGTCGTTGTCGTTGTTGCGGTCACGGCAGTCGTCGTATCCGTCGAAACCGCCGCGGCGCCGTCCAGATAGGCAGAGAGCTTCTGATACCAGAATTCGCCCATTTTCCGGTAGCCGTCCTCGCTCGGATGCACACCGTCAAACAGATCGGCTTTCGTCAGCAGCTTGTTGATCTCCGCAAGCTCAACCGGCTTGCCCTGCGCCTGCATATCCTTCGCAACTGCACGAATCTGCGTATTGCACAGATCGACGGCAGCGTCCATTTTCTCAACATTGAAATAATATTCGCTGATATAGAGCGTATTGGTCGCATCCATAACCGGCAGCGTCGCAAGATAGAGCACGCCGTTTTCCGGCAGCTTCTCCGTGATGCATTCCGCAAGCGGCTTCAGGCGCTCGCCGAGATGCTCAAGATCATAGAGGCTGAGGATATCATTTGTACCGATTTGCAGCATCACAACATCCGGCTGATAGGTGTCCATGAGGGAGCCCGCAAAGCCGGAAATACCCGTGCGCTGACCGGAGATCGAATCCTGCTGCGCAATATCGTTGATGCTGAAACCGGAATAGCCCGCGTGCTGCGGATCGTATCCGGAGCCGCCCCAGTTCGGGCCGACAAAATCGACTTCCGACGCTCTGCCCTGCTCGGTCAGAAGGGAGCAGAGCGTATTGCGGTATCCGCCCGAAAGCCAGAATCCGTCTGTGATCGAATCTCCGAAGCACATGACTTTTACTTTGTTTTCTTTTTCTCCGGCACAGACTGCCGGTGCAGCGGTCAGCATCATCATAACAGCACCTGCCGCCGCTGCGAATTTATATATTCCTTCATACATGACAATACTCCTACGGCAAGATAAGCGAAACGGGAGCCGGCCTGACCACCGATGCTCCCTACAATCCGCTATTTCCCCTAAGCAGCAGCTTGTTTTTCTATAACTTTATTATATCAGAATCCGCAACAATACGCAATGTTATTTTATGTCTCCTGCATGTGCAATTATTCTCAGTTTCGTGCATTTTTTATACTTTACGTAGAGAATATGCAGGATTCCACCGGATGCATAGATTCCGCACTTACTTTTCACGATTCTCTTCTCACTCCTATCTCAAAAAACTTTCTCCCTCCTCCTTTCTCCTTCCTCCTTATTCTTTCAAATCATCCGCCGCAGGCGGATACCGCAATTTCTCATTTCTCATTTTTCCTCCCTGTCCGGACAAAATTCCCGATTGACTTCTGCAAATGTTTATGCTATAATATAAGCGATTTGAAAAATACCCGTCCGGAATCGCGCAGCACTGCGGACTCCGGCACATCGGAGGTAACTTATGCTGAAAAAGAAATCCCTGATCCTGCCGGCAGTCTGTGCCGCAGCCTGCACATTGTTTGCGCTGCCGGCTGACGCAAAGATCGAACCGGACCCGCAGTACGGCGATGTCATCGTGCTGTATTCCGATCCGGAGGCAAACGGTCAGATCGTCGATCCGCTCTGCAATGTCATCAATGCACACCGCGGCGAACAGGGCGCCGTACAGCTGAAAATCAGCGATACGCTGACCGAGCAGGCACAGAAGCGCGCCAATCAGCTCTCCGACGGCAGCGGCAGAGCTGACGCCGGAACGCTGAATGCAACGGATGCCAGCGAAACCGTCATACGCGGCTGTGCCGACCTCAATACGATGATCTGCTCGATTCTGCTGAGCGAACAGCAGACGAAGAATCTGCTCTACAAAGGCTATACGCAGCTCGGATATGCCTGCAATGAGGATCAGACTGTCTGGGTTCTGCTGCTGACGTCCTGACCCGCAAATATGTGAGTTTTCGATAAATATTGAAAGCGATATTGTGCAGATCGACAGAATTTCCGAAACCACTTGACATTTCTGTCAGATTGCGTTATAATATCATAGTCGCTTGCAGTTTCCTGCAAGATATGGCGGCGTAGCTCAGCTGGCTAGAGCAATCGGTTCATACCCGATCGGTCACTGGTTCAAATCCTGTCGCAGCCACCAAACGGCCCGTTGGTCAAGCGGCTAAGACGACGCCCTTTCACGGCGTAATCATGGGTTCGATTCCCGTACGGGTCATACGACTGAGAGACTTCCGGATATTTTCATCCGGAAGTTTTCTTTTTGTTCCTTTTTATGAAATGTGATACTAAATGTATCATTTCGCTGGGCGCGGGGCGCGAATGCGAGGGCAGGAACCCAAGGCGAGAAGGGAAACTCGCTTCGCTCACATTCCCCTCTCTCCTTAGGTTCCCTCCCACACCGTTACGCCGGTGTAAAGCTCCCTCCTTCCTGATCCTCTTACCCCTAAAGGGCGAAGCTCCTTGTTTTGATAAACGAAACATTTTTGCGCGTCCGCGGCAACAGTCCGGACGAAAAAAGCAGTCCGCCTGCCTGTCACTGCACAGGAAGCGGACTGCTTTGTTTTATATGATTACACGAATTTTTCGATGGTGATGACAAGATTTCCTTTTTTCGTTCTGCCGGTGATGCCTGCATAGCGGAATTTTCCGCAGCCGCGCACGGAGACCTTCTCCCCTTCTCTGAGCATATGACTGTTATTTTCGAGCAGTGCGCCGTCGAGAAAGACCTTGCCGCTGCGGAACAGCACATTGCAGTCGCCGCGCGAAATATGATACACCTTTGATATGATGCCGTCGATGCGCTCGGATGCCGCCTGAATGCTGACCGGCTCGGTTTTTGTACCGGTCCCCTCGGGCAGTGTCTCCGCGGGTTCGCATTTCACGCTGGTATGCCGGATGCGGTCGATATTGCGGCAGATATAATCCGACATCGGTGCATGACAGAACACATACGCAGACTTCTCCTGCACAAGAATATCGCCGATCTCGCTGCGTTCAATGCCGAGATGCATCAGCGCACCGAGAAAATCACGGTGCGTCAGATGATCCGCAAATTTCTCCTGCAAGGGTGCAATCCGGACGCAGACCAGCGGAAACGGCTCCTCATAGCCGAGCTGCTCCGGATCGCCGAACCGCAACATCACGCGCTCGGCATTCTCATAGCCGCCGGAAACCGTCACGCCGCAGTGCGGAAGCTGACTGCGCAGCGTGCAGAATTCCGCATATTCCGCTTCGGTCAGAATGCCGGTAAAGGTAAAGCGTCCGGTCCGGTCGGATTGCTCCGCCAGATCAAGCAGACGCCTGCGAAAAAAATCCTCCATAAAATTCTCCTTCCAGTATATACGAAAAAGAGGCGTCCGCAGAACGGGCACCTCTTTGCGATTTATGATCTTCTGCTTCGGGAGCCGCCTCTGCGCTCACTGCCGCGCTTGAGGTCACAGATTTTCTCCTCACTCGCCTGCTTGAAGTGCAGCAGCTTATCCTCAAAGCTCATTTCGGACTGCGGAATCACCGGCTTCGGCTCATAAACGCGCGGACGCGGATTCTCCTTCCGTTTCGGGCGCTGCTCCTGCTTCGGCATCTGCTCAGCGGGCTTCGGCTCCGCCGCCTGCCGCAGCGAAAAGCTGATCTTGCCCTGCGGATTGACCCCGATCATCTTGACCTGCACGGTATCCGATTCATGCAGAAATTCATGGATATCGCGCACAAAGGTATCTGCGATTTCGGAGATATGCACCATTCCGGTGACGCGCTCCGACTCTGACGGATGCACCTCGACAAATGCGCCGAACTGTGTAATACCGGTCACGGTTCCTTCATAGACCTGTCCGATTTCAAGCTGCATATAAACCCTTTCTGCCGTTTGCGCGGTTAGTTTCTGGAAGTATCATAGAAGCGGCGTTCATTCGGATAGGCATAGTTGAGGTCCTCAATCGCAGCCTTCTCCATATAGCCCTCAAGATCGTCTGTATCGACGAATTTTTCCAGCTCCATATACTCATCGCGCGCCTGTTCGATCGCTGATTCCAGCTCTGCCTTCTCCTGCCGCTTCTGATTGAGCGTTGCCTGTGTCGATACAAACGAGATCACACATGCAACCAGCAGAATCACCGCAACCAGCCGGAACACGATCCATTCAAAGACGGCACGCCTGCGCTTTTTTGCGTGTTCGCGGCGTGAACCAATATTACGTTCCATTGTTTCCTTACTCCGTTCTGATAGCTCTGTTTTTCTGTTTCCGATACGGATACAGCTTTATTATACCGCAAAGCGGCAATTTCGTCAAGCGTTTTTATAAATTTTTTCTCTCAGATTTCGCAGTCTGCCGCCGCAGTGCCGGAGCAGACACCGTATCCCCCGCCGCACCTGCCGCAGCCGGTACAGCATTCTTGCCGTCACGCGCCCGACCGTCAGCAGATAGAGCAGCAGTCCCGCTGCCATGCCGGGCAGATGCTGCCAGCGCAGTACACCGCCGCAGAAGGACCATGCATCGACCTGCCAGACAAAGCAGAATACAAACGAAAAGACCGCATCCTCGAGAAAAACCGCAATTCTCCCGTGCGGCAGCAGTGCACGGAGCATCCGCATCAGATCAAACAATACGCCGCAGCCGACCCCCAGCAGCACCGCCCGCAGGAGCCAGAGCATTTCCGTCTGCACCGTAATATGTGTATCCATTATCGCAGCAGCCTCCCGAAAAAGCCCTGCGGCGCATTGCGGTCACGGTCGCCGTAGCGCAGCGCCTGCACCTCACCTGTTACTGTCACATCGCCGGTCTCGAGACTCATCTGCTCCATATGCAGCCCGCGCCCGAGAATCACAAGCTCCCCGAGCTTTGTATAGAGCAGCACGGTACGGTCATCGAAGCTGTCCACTGCCGTCACGCCGGTCAGCATCAGCTTTTCGCGGTTTTCCAGCACGGCGCTGTGCAGATTCTGCTGCATTGCATCCTCCATGCGCAATCCCCCTCTGCTTCCGTTCTGAGATACTCTATGCAGATTGTCCTGCAAAAAGAACAAGCGCATCCGATCAAGCACCGGATGCGCTTACTCTGATACCATAAAAACCATACTCACATTCCTCCTTACTTCGCAATAAAGTGATACCCGAATGCCGCGCCGCCGATTGCGCCGGTCCGCTCATTCTGCGCAACGACACAGTCCGTATAGTAATTCAGGATTTCCTGCGCATCGGTGACCTCGATCTTGCCGTTCTGATCGACATCGCAGACGCTTTGCAGCCAGCAGACTTCGTACATCTTTTCTTCCGGATTGAGCGACAGGCACTCATCCGAGCAGTAATCCGAAAGATTCTGCTCATCGGTCAGAAATTCGGTTGCAAGCGCCAGCATCCGCTGTGCATCGACATTGTCCACCATGCCGTCCTCATCCGCATCGCCGAACAATGCAGAAATCCGCAGATAGCTGCCGGTATTGATGAGCTCATACGGCAGTTCCTTCTGCTTGATATTGAGCCACTGCAAAATATCCATTCCCTGAACGGGCAGTGTCTCCTCCGGCGCAATGCCTTCATGCGGGCGGACAAAATAGGAGTAGATATCGCCGTCTGCCGTGACATCCTCTGTGCCGATCGTGCCCCATGTCAGAATGCCGTAGTCCTTATCGGGATCATTCTCGAAGCGGTTGACGCCCATATGCTTGCCGAGCATGGTCTCCGGACCGCGGATCGAAACCGGATATTCGTCCATTCTTCCCCTGTTCTCGACAAAATACGAGCACGGCTCATAATTCGGGAGATCAAACCGGACGCGCAGCCCCGTATTGGCAAAGCCCTCGTTTGCCGATATGCCGACCGTGATCTTGCAGTCGCCGGCGCGCAGCTTTACGGTACCGTCGCTCTGCCTGTATACCTTCTCGGTATAGCTTGCTGCCTCCTCCTCCGTAATGATATCCACAACCGTATACAGCGTATTCGGATTCCGGTAGTGCGCATTCAGCGCGGATACAGAAGGCGGCATCACAAAAGCCGCCGTCAGAACGGTCGTTACAGCGGTAATACTGATCAGATAACGGCGTTTCATCGTGTTCCCCTCCTTATTATTTCAGTTAAATTGTTGCACTTTATCCGAATTTTGCCGCTTTTGTATGCTATTATTATAGTACATGACAGTCTGATTGTCAATAGAAAACGGGAAATGTTTGCATAAAGTTCACAATTCCGCACATACTCACAGCAAACATGCAAAGGAGATGCGGAATATGGCATATCAGAAGGTCATGATTGCAGGGCTGGATACCTCAAAGCTGACCGTTCTCAGCGAGGCGGAGAAAATGGCGCTGCTGCGTGAAATGCAGGAGACAGGCAGTCCTGCGGCGCGCGAAAAGCTGATTCTCGGGAATCTGCGGCTTGTGCTGAGCGTGATTCAGCGCTTTTCGGGGCGCGGCGAGGATGCGGACGATCTCTTTCAGATCGGCGTCATCGGGCTGATGAAGGCAATCAACAATTTCGATCTGTCGAAGGATGTGCGTTTCTCGACCTACTGCGTCCCGATGATTGCAGGCGAGCTGCGGCGGCATCTGCGCGATTATCATGCGGTGCGTGTCAGCCGTTCGCTGCGTGATCTGGCATACAAAGCGATGCAGACGCGCGAAAGGCTGACCGGCGAGCTCGGGCATGAGCCGACCGTCCAGCAGATTGCCGATACACTCGGCGCGGAGCGCAGCGATGTCGTCACGGCAATGGAGAGCATCAGCGATCCGGTTTCGCTCTATGAGCCGATCTATTCCGATTCCGGCGATCCGCTCTGCCTGATCGACCAGATCGGCGATCCGGACAGCACCGCATCCTCATGGATGTCGGAGCTTGCCCTCAGAGATGCGCTCGCCTCACTCAGCGACAGGGAGAAAAATATCCTCCGGCGGCGTTTCTGGCAAGGCAAAACGCAGGTAGAGGTCGCGCAGGAAATCGGCATCTCGCAGGCACAGGTCTCGCGGCTCGAAAAGGCTGCAATCGCAAAAATCAAGGAACAGCTATAAAAACGGAATCCCCGAAGCACTGCCGCTTCGGGGATTTCTCATATTCTCATCGTCTGACAATGGCGTGAAGCCGTCTTTCTCCGCGGCAAAAAGCGCATCATCCGGATTCGATGAAATCGCACAGGCAGCTCACGGAAAGCTGACAAAATGCGTTTCGAGCTGCTCCAGATCGGGTCTGCCGTTGAAGGCTTCGGTCAGCTTTGCTTCCAGCGCCGGATAGAGTGCCGTTTTGATATCGAACAGCAGCGTGACCTTTTCGCCGAAATCGCTGCCCGCATCGACCGTCTCAAACTCCGGCAGCAGATAGCTCACCTTGCCGTAATTGGTATAATCAATGACATAGCGGATGCGGTATGCCTCGCAGAAATGCAGCAGCTTTGCGGATTTCACCGCTTCTGCCGCCGATGCCGAATAGGCTCTGGTCAGACCCGGCGCGCCGAGCAGGACGCCGCCGAAATAGCGCGTCACCACGCAGCAGACATCCTCCAGCTCCGATTTTTGCAGCACATTCAGCACCGGAATGCCGCCCGTGCCCTGCGGCTCGCCGTCGTCACTGTAGCGCGTCACACCGCCCGCACGCAGACGGTACGCCCAGACATTATGACGCGCCTTGTGATGCTTTGCCTTCACCGCCTCAATGATCTGCACGCATGCCTCCGCGGTCTCTGCGGGAAAGAGCTGTGCAATGAACTCCGAGCGTTTTTCGGTGATGCTGCCCTCACAGGGCGCTTCAATCGTTGTGTATTCAATCATAAAAACTCCGTATTATCTGGAAATATATAGAAATGTAATGAATTCCTTCGTATCGGGGAACAGCAGAATGCCGCGGCTCCGGCTGCCCGACTGATACGGCTCATAGAATACGACCTTTGCATCTGCGATATTGCGGTTTGTGACCTGCCGGAACGATGCACCGGAACCGAGCGGACTGCCCGCGCCGTCCTCCGCCGCATATTCCGCAGCGGTACGGAGCGCATCCTCCGAGCCGGAACAATACTGCTGCACAAACAGGTTTGCATCCGCCTCAGGCAGCGTAAATGCACAGAGATGCTGCTGCCCGAACAGGAGCTTTCTGCCCGCAAGACGGATATCTCCGGCATTTTCAGGCACCGGAAACGGGAGCTTATAACCTGCCGCCGTAAAATCCTCCGGCGATGTAAAATGCCGGAATCTGCATGCAAAACAGAGCAGCCCGAAGCATGCCGCGCAGCATAGAAGCGCCGCAAGACAGCCCGTCCGCTTGTTACTGTGCCCGTTTCTCATTTCCGCAGAACCAGCCACACAATAATTGCAGCAACCGCAGCCACGCTCACGAGACAGCCGAGCACCGACTTTGCCGTGACCGGCGGACGGTAGCCGAAGCGGTAATCATATTCAACGTCGTATGCGCGGTCACGCCGCTCCGCCATGCGCCTTGATGCCTTCGGCGAGAGGATTGCCATGGTTGTTTTCAGCGGGCTTTCATCCTGTCCGCTGGAACGAATCCGCGACAGCATCGGATTCTCCGGACCGCTGATCGGCGTGCCCTTCATATAGCCGTGGGTCGGGACATCGGTCAGCGGCGGGCTGACGGTATCCTGCACCTCATCATCGTAGACATAGGTTCCCATATCGCCGTACCGCCGCTCACGGAGCCGTCCGTTCCGGTCATATTCCCGCGGGGCGATATAGCTGTCTCCGTCTTTGACGCGGCGCGAACAGTAGGGGCAGGAGCCGCCGCTGTAGGAAGCGCCGCAGGAGGGACATTCGGGCATATTGTATCATTCCTTTCGTAATTTTCCGTTTCAGAAAAGTATTGCTAAGATAAACCGGAATTTGCGAGGTAGAAAGTAGGAGTTAAGGTATGCGCTGCGCGCATGGATTAAAAATGGTGTTGACGCCCCCAAACCCAGTGTGCCGCCAATTCATCACAACAAGCGAACGGGGAAAGGAACAACTCCTCACTGCTAACTTCTAACTTGACTTTCTCCTTCCTCCCTCCACCTTCCTACTTTCAATTCCAATTTATCATAATTACGTCTGTGGAAACAGCCTGACTAATAAATCTTTCAAGACGCCTCCGGAGAACTTTAGATCAATGGAGGCGGGCACTGCCCGCAAACAACGATTTGCCTTTGCAGCAATCCCGAAAAAGGGGGTGAAAATAATTATTTCACCATGCCGATCATCTGCTTGTAATCGGCGTCGGCAGGGCTGATTGCGCGCTGTGCAAGTCCGTAGATTGCGGTCGCACGCGCTTCCAGCTCCGCACATTTTTTGCATACGCCGCCGAGCTCGGAGAGCTTTGCAAGCGATGTCGCAAAGGGCAGCGTCGTACCCGCCTGCTTTGCAGCGGTCAGGATATCCCTGCCGCGCTCGGAAAGTGCAAGGATTCTGCCGTAAGGCGGCGGATAATCCGTATCCGCAGGCGTAATGCCGATCAGCAGATAAAGCAGAATCCTGCGCAGCCGTGCCATGGGATAGCGCTTGCTCTTCATCGAAAGCAGCATGGATTCCAGCGAGGTCTCATTGCGCGCGGAAAGAATCTTGTTTTCGAGCCCGTGCCCGACATCCGGCAGCGCGGCAATCTCCGCGGCAGTCGCCGTCCGCAGACGGTAAAGCAGCACGCGGTCGAGATTCTCAAACCGTGCAACCATACCGGCAGCGGCACATGCACTGAGCGTATCGGCGGAATAATCCGGCACAAGATCGTCATAATCGTCCGTCTGGCTCTCCATGAGCTGCCGGATCAGCGAGGCGCTTGCGATGCCGCCCGTCACCGAGCCGGAATCATGCGGCGTCTCACGCTTCACGGTAAACGGCTGAATTTTCAGCTTCAGCGCAACCATTGCCTTCAGATATTCGATTGCAAGGGTATTGTTCGGGCTGCTGAACACCGCACCGATCTCATCGCCGTAATTCTGGCGGATAAGGATTTGCAGCGCCTTCGGATAGGAATTGCCGAGCTTCATCAGGTCTTCCAGCTCCGGACGCTTCGCGCAGGCATAGCTCGCCTTGACCGCAGCCGTCAGCAGCGAAAGATCGCCGCATTCACTGCCGAACGAAAGCTCATCGACGCAGCCGAGTCCTTTCAGAATATACATTGCGCCTTTTGCGTAGGTTTCGGCGGCGCTGAGGCAGTATGCGACCGGCAGCTCAATCACCAGATCGGCACCGCAACGCACCGCAGCCTTCGCGCGCTCAAACTTGTTGATGACCGCAACATCACCGCGCTGGACAAAATTGCCGCTCATGACCGCAACAATATGCGTCGCGCCGTTTTTCCGCGTCTGTTCGATGTGATAGAGGTGTCCGTTGTGGAACGGATTGTATTCGCAGACGATTCCGCTGATTTTCATGCTGACATGCCCCCTTGCTGTATATATAGATATTGCGGAAATACTGGATAATGTGTCCCTTCGGATGAAAATATTGTGACAAATGCGCATTGTAGCCTGCGCCGTATGAAAATTTTTGCTTTTCCCCTTGCAACTTGCAGAAATATCGTGTATAATAAGGAATGCAAAAGACCGCCCGTATACCGGACGTCTGCAAATATCTGAAAAATCGAAAGGAAGATTGATTTATGTTAATTCTCGTAGTCAACGCCGGAAGCTCCTCGCTGAAGTATCAGCTCATCAATATGGAGGACGAGAGCGTCCTTGCAAAGGGCAACTGTGACCGCATCGGCATTGACGGCCATGTCTCCCACAAGACCGCGGACGGCAGAACCGTTGATGCAGACTGCAATTTCCCGACCCATACCGAGGCATTTGAGAAGCTCGTTGAGGTGCTGACCACAGGTGACGCAGCCGTCATCAAGTCCATGGACGAGATTTCCGCCGTCGGCCACCGTATCGTTCAGGGTGCTGAGGTCTTCGACAAGCCGTGTCTCGTGACACCGGAGGTCATCGACAAGATCGACGAGCTCCGCGAGCTGGCACCGGTTCACAACCATGCACATGCACTCGCACTCCGCGCCTGCACCGCAGTCATTCCGAAGACCACCCCGCAGGTCGTTGTCTTCGATACCGCATTCCACCAGACCATGCCCCCGAAGGCATTTATGTTCGCACTGCCCTACGAGGATTATGAGAAGTATCATGTCCGCAAGTACGGCTTCCACGGCACCTCCCACCGCTTTGTCTCCGCAGCACTCGCTGAGGCAATGGGCAAGGATATCAAGGACCTGAAGATCGTCTCCTGCCACCTCGGCAACGGCTCCTCGATCACGGCTGTTCAGGGCGGCAAATGCATCGACACCTCCATGGGCTTCACACCGCTCGACGGCATCCTCATGGGCACCCGCTGCGGCGCGGTCGATCCGTCTGCCGTGACCTTCGTTGCGGATAAGCACGGCTTCACACCGGATGAGATGAGCCAGTATATGAATAAGAAATCCGGCTTCCTCGGCGTTTCCGGTATTTCCTCCGATAACCGTGACATCACCGCGGCTGCCGAAAAGGGCGACAAGCGTGCAATTCTTGCAAGCGAGATGCTCGCATATCAGATTCAGCGCTACATCGGCGCATATACCGCTGCCATGAACGGCGTGGACGCTGTCCTCTTCACCGGCGGCATCGGCGAGAATTCCTGGGAGGTCCGCGAGCGTGTCTGCACGGATATGGAATACTTCGGCATCAAGATCGACAAGGCGCTCAATAAGAGCACCCGCGGCAAGCTCATGAAGATTTCCGCGCCGGATTCCAAGACCGAGGTCTGGATCGTTCCGACCAATGAGGAGCTGCTGATCGCAAGAGACACCCTTGCACTGATCTCCAAGTAATCAGAATTCAGAATCGTCTGAAAATTATATATATATTATAGCACGCGGCAAGCCGAAAAGGCAAGGCTTTTCGGTTTGCTGTTTTGCACAAAATTCCGCCGTGTTTTTTGTGCACCGAAAAATGTGGAAGAACAATTCAACAGGAACGGAGGCGATTTGCCGTGTCAAAGATCATTGAGAATCTCAGCAAGTTCTTTATGGTGCCCGACGACGACGATGAGGACGAGGAATTCAGACTGCCGCTCGATGAAAGCGGAAAGCTGATCCGTCCGATCGGAACCGTCAAGGCGGTGCCGCACAGCTTCAAAACGCGCAGCCGGAATGAACAGCCCGCGGCTGATCTGCATGAGATTCTGCCGCTGGATGACGAATCGCGTGCGCTGCTTGCGATTGCGAACGCTGCGCGCGAAAAAGCCTATGCGAAATACTCCGGCTTCACGGTCGGAGCGGCACTCGTCGCAAAATCGGGTCAGGTATATCTCGGCGTCAACATCGAAAATGCATCCTATCCTGCCGGAATCTGTGCGGAACGCTGTGCAATCTGTGCGGCGGTCTCCGCAGGCGAAACCGAATTCTCCGCGATTGCGATTGCAGGCGGCGATGAGGAGGAGGCAGACGCAAAGACGCCCTGTCATCCCTGCGGCATCTGCCGGCAGGTGCTCAGCGAATTCTGCCCGCCGGAATTTCCGGTCGTGCTCTCGGACGGCGTCTATCTGCTCGGCGGTCTGCTGCCGCATTCGTTCACTCTCTGATCGTTTATTGTACATCGAAACGGCAGGAAGCTCAGGGCAAAACCTGCTTCCTGCCGTTTTGCAGTTATCTCATCGAAAGAAAGGCAAATCTCATGCACAGAACGCTTGCATTGTTGCTTGCGCTGCTGATTGCGCTTTCGTTCTGCTGCGGCTGCGGCGACGACGAAAACGTCATCAAGGGCGCAGGACATTCATTCTCCTATACACTCGTCGGCAATCCCGATACGCTCGATCCGCAGCTCGCGGAGAACAGCTCCGCTATGACCGTCCTCTGCAATCTCTTTGAGGGACTGCTCGTGCTCGATGCGGAGGGCAAGCTGCAAAACGGCGTTGCCGAATCCTATGAAATCTCCGAGGATCAGAAGCGCTATACCTTCAAGCTCCGCAGGGATTCCTACTGGTATCAGGCATTCGGCGACGAGACCGAGGCAGAGCAGCCCTTCGGCGAGGAGGCGGCTGTCGCGGTAACGGCGCATGACTTTGAATTTGCATTCCGCCGCCTGTTCGATTTCAACTATGACGCACCGCAGGCACCGGCATTCTCCTGCCTTAAAAATGCGCGGAAAATCCTCGACCACAGCCTCTCGCCCTCACAGCTCGGCGTCAAGGCGCTCTCGGATTATGAGCTCGAATTCACGCTGGATTATCCGAACAGCGGCTTCCTGCTGCTGCTGACATCCTGCGCGGCGCTCCCCTGCAATCAGGCATATTTTGAGAGCACGAAGGGCAGATACGGGCTCGATGAGGAGTCGATCATCGGAAACGGCAGCTTCTCGATGAAGCGCTGGCTCTATGACGAATACGGAAAGTATAATGTGATCCAGCTGACGCGCAATCCGCTCAATCACAAGGTCAAGCGCGTTTTCCCGACCGACTTGAATCTCTATATCGAGAAAACCGACGCAGATGCATCGAAAATCTTTACAACCGGCAATGCGGACTGCTATGTCAGCACGCAGAATACGCTGATCAGCCGCGCAGATTATCACGCGGAAAGCGCCTACAGCCTGACGCTCGGACTGATTGCCAATCCGGATTCCCATTTTGCGGATGAGAACGTCCTCGGCGCACTGGCGCAGACACTTGACCGCAGCGCATTTCCGGACGGTGCACCGGATATCCTGCCTGCATCGGGCATCCTGCCGCCTGCGGTACAGCTTCTCAACAAGAGCTGCCGCGATCTGATCGCAGACAGCGCCTATGTCCCATATAACCCGCCGGAAGCCGACCGGCTCTATCACAAGGCACTCCGCAAGCTGCATATCTCCGAGCTGGAGGAGGGCAAGATCATGGTCTGCGCAGGCATGATGGATTACGGTCTGCTGCATGATGTCCTGCTGAACTGGGGCACGGAGCTGGATATGCATTTCAGCATTGAGGAGGTGCCGGAGAGCGAATATGAAGCGCGGCTCCGTTCCGGCGACTATGTGCTTGCGCTCTATGCCGTCACGGGTGCGTATCACGATGCGACCGCCGTGCTGGAGCGATTCCTTGCCGATCCGTATCTGCGGTGCTCAGAGCGTGCTGCCGTCCGGCGGCTGCTGGAACGTGCCGCAGCGGCGCCTGTCCTCTCGGACTGCGTCGAACTTTACCGGCAGGCAGAGGAGCTGCTCCTCTCGGATTACTGCTTCATCCCGCTGTTTTATAAGCAGCGCTATCTGATCTGCAAGAACGGTGTCTCGGATGTTGTATTCAATCCGTTCAGCGGACAGGTCGAATTCTCGCAGGCAAAATTCTATCAGTCGTAAAAAGGAGCTGCATATGGACGATCTCGAAACCGCATTCACAGTCGATCCGCGCGCACAGAAGGTCTTCACGACGATCTGCACCGCGCTGGATCACCTCGGACTGCGGCGGCATACCGCCACCAATTCGGACGGAAGCTGCACGGCGCATGCAGGTGTCATCAGCGATGAATTCCGGCTGAGACTGATCTTTACCGTCCGGCATCAGATTGACAGCATCACGCTGATCGTCCCGCTGCCGTTCAGTGCGCCGGTTCCGTATCGGATGTGGGCTGCGGCGGCTGTCTGCGCAGTCAACCTGTCGCTGTTTGAAGGACTGTTTGAATACAATATGCAGGACGGTTCCTTCTTCTTCCGCATGACGGAAAATTATATGGATGCGCAGATCGGCGAACAGCAGATCCGTGCGATGTGTTATAAGGCAACGCATTTTATTGACCGCTACGGCATCAAGCTGCGGCGGTTCTGCGAGGGCGTTGTGACGCTGGAAGAATTCATCGAAGATGTCAAACTGAAAGAATGAGGTGCAAAATGCGCGCAGTTACGTGGAATGTCAACGGGCTGAGAGCCTGTGAGAAAAAAGGATTCGCAGATTTCTTTGCGGAAATGAACGCCGATTTCTTCTGCATTCAGGAGACGAAAATGCAGGAGGATCAGCTGCATATGCTGACATGGCAGCCGGAGGGATATCACGCCTTCTGGAACAGCGCCGTCAAGAAGGGCTATTCCGGCACGGCGGTCTTTGCAAAGCAGGCGCCGCTCTCCGTCACAAAGGAAATGGAAACCGGCGGTGTCTCCGATGAAGGCAGAGTCCTGACGCTGGAATATCCGGCATTTTATCTGGTCAATGCCTATGTGCCGAATGTCCGGCGCGATCTTGAGCGCATTCCGCTGCGCATGGAGTGGGAGGACGCGCTGCGTGCACACTTGCAGGCGCTCGATCAGAAGAAGCCCGTTCTCTACTGCGGCGATCTCAACGTCGCGCATCAGCCGATTGACCTGAAAAATGCGAAGTCCAACGAGGGCAATGCAGGCTATACGCAGGAGGAGCGCGGCAAAATGACCGAGCTGCTCGATGCCGGCTTCTCGGATGCATTCCGCGTGCTGTACCCCGAACGGACAGATGCCTATACATGGTGGTCCTATATGGGCAGGGCGCGTGAGAAGAACGTCGGCTGGCGCATCGACTACTGGCTGATCTCGAACCGCCTCTGCGGCAGCCTCACCGATGTCATCATCCATAAGGATACCCTCGGCAGCGACCACTGCCCGCTGGAACTGCAAATTGACCTCTGATGATATGCAGATACGCCGTATCATGCGACATTCCGCCGCATGATGCGGCTTTTTATGATTCGGTTCATAAAAACCGTCTGCGCGGGTTGACAGCGCAATACCCTTAGCGATGCAGAAGCGCCTCGCCTCCGGACTCATTGCCAACTTTTGAGAAAGGTGAATCAGATCGTTTCTTATGGGTTCCTTCGGCGGGCTTCAGATCATACCCGCGGGCGCCTGCCCGCCTTGACAGCGAAGAAAAAATATGGTATGATATAAGAGTATATCTATGCTTATAAATCAATTTCAGGAGGCAAACACATGACCATTTTTGACGCGATTATTCAGGCAATTATTCAGGGACTGACAGAGTTTCTGCCGGTGTCCAGCTCCGGACATCTCAGGCTGTATCAGGCGATCACAGGACAGTCTGTCGAGGAAGGCACCTTCCTGCTCGTGATCCTGCATCTCGGTACACTCGTGGCGGTCTGCATCGCATTCTGGGATACGATCTGGGCGCTGATCAAGGAATTCTTCGTACTGGTCAAGGATATCTTCACCGGCAAATTCAAATGGAAAACCATGAACCCGGACCGCAGAATGCTCATCATGCTGTTTATTTCGCTGGTGCTGCTCGTCCCGTTCTATTTCTTCAAGGATAAATTCGAGAACATCTCGCTGCCGGTTCTCGGCTGCTGCTTCCTGTTTACATCCATTGAACTCTTCCTCGCAAGCCGCATCCGCAATACCAAGAAAACCGCAGGCGATCTCACCGTCAAGGACGCCGTTGTGATCGGTCTGTTCCAGTGCGTGGCACTGTTCCCGGGCGTTTCGCGCTCCGGCTCGACGATCTCCGGCGGTCTGTTCTCGGGTCTCGAAAAGGAAACCGCCGTCCGCTATTCCTTCGTGCTCGGCATTCCGGCGATCCTCGGCGGCTGCCTTGTGGAGCTCAAGGATGCGCTTGATGGCACGATTGAGGTCAAAATTCTCCCGACCGTGATCGGCTTTGCCGTCGCGGCGATTGTCGGCATCCTTGCGATCAAGCTCGTCAAGTGGCTGATCAAATCCGATAATTTCATCGTATTTTCGATCTATACGCTGCTCGTCAGCATTGCGACCTTCGCTTACTGCATCTTCGCATAAGCCGCAGTACCGCGCATTCCCCTACAGAGATTATTACGAAAGAAAGGTGCAACCATGGCTGAAAAGAAAGCAGCCGGAAAGACCGGCGCAAAAAAGACAACACAAAAATCCGCACCGAAATCCGCGCCGAAGGCATCTGCCAAAGCCGCACCGAAGCCTGCGCCGCGGAAAACAAATGCACGCCGCATCAATACAACGGCAGCCGCGCCGAAGCCTGCCGCCAAGCCCGCTTCGCCCGCGCCGAAGCCGCCGAATAATCAGCTTCGGTCGGTTCTGCTCTTTGCCGCAGGCATCCTGATTGCTGCGCTCGCAGTCGTTCCGGGCGGCAAATTCTGGCTGACGCTCCATGAAATGCTGCTCGGCACCTTCGGCATCGGCGTGATTTTCGTTCCGGCAATCCTGATCTACACGGGCTATCTGATCGGTCAGGACCGCAGCCGCCTTGCCTCGGGCAGAGCGGTCTGGGGCGTCCTGCTGACGCTGTTTGTCAGCTCGCTCGTGCAGATTTTCTTCGGCGATCCCCTGCTCGGCACCGATGCCGCAACCGGCGCGCGCATGACCTTCAAGCAGTCGGTCATGCTGCTCTTTGAAAACGGCAAGGATTTCCGCGGCGGCGGTCTGATTTCCGGTATCATTGTTGTCCCGCTCGTCGCTGCATTTGACGTTGTCGGCGCAAGAATCGTCATTACGCTGATTGTCATTGTGCTGATTATGCTGCTGACGAACCGCGGCATCGTCGAGATGCTCGAGGTCTGTGCAAAGCCGTTCGTCTGGATCTGGAACGGCATTGTCAATGCAGCAACACGCGGCTATGAAGGCTTCGTCGATGACTTCTATAATGAAGAGGACGATCTCGACGAAGAGGAGGATGATGATGACGAGGAGGAGGAAGCCCCCGACATCATCGAAAATGTGCAGAAGTATATCCGCGGCAGCAAGCGCAAGCAGCCGCTTCTGCCCCCGCCGCCCGATGAGGACGCCGAGCCGCAGGTCAAGACGCCGCGCCGCCGCAGACGCGAGGATGAACAGCAGATGAAGGAAGTCGCGTTCATTCTCGGCGCCGGAAACGGCGAGCCGGTCGAGATGCCGAAGCGCGAGGAACTGCATAATATCGACGTCGATGTGCCGATTTTCGATCATGCAGATACGCCTGTGCCCGAAGCGGAGATGAACCGTCTGACGCCGGAAAACAACAGCGGCGTCGAACAGCTCAAATCCTCGCTCGATGAAGATGCACAGTTTGAGGCAATGGTCGAGCAGGCTGCACAGGAATCCGATACGCAGACAAACCGCCTGCCGTGGCTCTCCGGCGATGATGAAGCGGAGCACGGCGCGGACGAAGCGCCGGAAGACGAGGGCATTTATCAGGAGGAGCCTGAAATTCCCTATATCGCGCCGCCGATCTCGCTGCTCAATCATGTGGACAACTCCGCCAATGACGCGGATAAATCGCTGGAGCTGCGCGAAAAGGGCAAGCTGCTTGTCGAGACGCTCCAGAGCTTCGGCGTGCAGGTGCGCATCACGGGCATCCGCCGCGGTCCGACGGTCACGCGCTATGAGATTCAGCCTGCCGCCGGTGTCAAAATCGCAAAAATCACCGCGCTTGCCGATGATATCGGTCTGAATCTCGGCGGCAAATCCGTCCGTATCGAAGCACCGATTCCGGGCAAGCCTGCGGTCGGCGTTGAGGTGCCGAATAACAACAAGGATTCCGTCTCGCTGCGTGAAATTCTCGAAACAACGGAATTTCAGGAGTCGCAGAGCAAGCTGACATTCGCGGTCGGCAAGGATATCGACGGACATGTCATCCTCGGCGATATTGCCAAAATGCCGCATATGATTATCGCCGGAACCACGGGCTCCGGTAAATCCGTCTGCACGAATTCAATCATCATGAGCATTCTCTATCATGCGACGCCCGATGAGGTGCGCCTGATTCTGATTGACCCGAAGGTCGTCGAATTCCAGCCCTATGACGGTATCCCGCATCTGCTGATTCCGGTCGTAACGCAGCCGCAGAAGGCTGCCGGCGCGCTGAACTGGGCAGTGCTCGAAATGGAGCGCCGCTATATGCTCTGCGCTGAGCACGGCGTCCGCGATCTGAAAGGCTACAATGCCGTCGCGGAGAAGCATCCCGAGCTGAAAACACTCCCCCAGATCGTCATTATCATCGACGAGTTCGCCGACCTGATGATGACCTGCGGTAAGGAGGTCGAATCCTCGGTCATCCGTATCGCGCAGAAGGCGCGTGCCGCCGGTATTCATCTGATTATCGCAACGCAGCGCCCGACCGTTGACGTCATCACGGGTCTGATCAAGTCCAATGTCCCGAGCCGCATCGGCATGAGCGTGAAATCCGCAGTTGATTCGCGCACCATTCTCGATACAACCGGTGCGGAAACACTGCTCGGCAACGGCGACCTGCTGTTCTATCCGAACGGCTGGCGGGAACCGAAGCGCGTACAGGGCTGCTTTGTCTCGGACGGCGAAGTCGAAGCGGTTGCATCGTTCCTGAAATCGAACGGCGCATCGGAATATGATGCGGAGATTATGGATGCCGTCGAGCAGGCTGTGCCGGCGGCGAAGGGTGAAAAATCCGGCGACGACGATCTCGCTCTGACCGGCGACGATGCACTGATCCTGAAAGCGGCAGAGCTTGCCGTCGATGCAGGTCAGCTCTCAACCACGGCACTCCAGCGGCGTCTGAAGCTCGGCTATGCCAAGGCTGCGCGCATCGTTGACGAAATGGAGGAAAAGGGCATCATCGGTCCCTCTGAGGGTGCAAAGCCGCGCAAGGTGCTCATGACCCCGCAGGAGCTCACCGAATGGAAGCTCCGCCTCGCCTCGAACGGAAACAAGGTTGAATAAACAGGCAGGCATCGGATTTGATCCGCTTTCCTGCTTCTTACAAAATATCTGAGGACATCAAAATGGAATATACAGAAAAGCAAAAGACACACACAAGCAAATTCATCAGTCTGGTACTGCGGCATCAGCCCGATGCGGCAGGCATCACGCTGGATGCACACGGCTGGGCGGATGTCCCAAAGCTGCTGAACGGTATGGCAGCCGCAGGATATCCTGCCGATCCGGCGCTGCTGGAAGAAATCGTCCGCACGGATGCAAAGCAGCGCTATGCCTTCAATGAAGATCATACAAAAATACGTGCAAATCAGGGACATTCGGTCGCGGTCGATCTGGAACTGAAGCCCGTCGAGCCGCCGGAATACCTCTGGCACGGCACCGCAAGCCGCTTTCTCGGCAGCATCATGCAGGAGGGCTTAAAACCGATGTCACGGCAGTATGTGCATCTCTCTCCGGATATTGAAACAGCGGTGAAGGTCGGCACACGCCACGGCAGACCTGTGGTGTTGCAGATTGCTGCCGGACAAATGGCAAAGGACGGCTGTCGCTTCTACCGCGCCGAAAACGGCGTCTGGCTGACCGATACCGTGCCGGCAGAATATATCCGTACAGAGGAAAAACAGTCTGAGTAGCAAGCAGCATTCGCTGTGCTTCTCACTCCGAACGATCAGCAAGGTGGTGATTCACGCATGAACGGCTTTTTGCCGGTGACAATGGAGGAGCTGCGGGAACGCGGCATTGCACAGCCGGATTTTGTATATGTCTGCGGCGATGCCTATGTCGATCACCCGAGCTTCGGTGCGGCGATCATCTGCCGCCTGCTCGAATCGCACGGCTATTCGGTCGCCATGCTCGCACAGCCGGACTGGAAAACCGATACCGACTTTCTGCGCTTCGGCAGACCGCGCCTTGCATTCCTCGTCAGCGCAGGCAATATCGACAGCATGGTCGCGCATTATACATCCGCAAAGAAAAAGCGCTCCGACGATGCCTATTCCCCCGGCAACAAAGCGGGGCGGCGTCCCGACAGAGCGGTAATTGTATATTGCCGCAAGATCAGACAGATTTACGGAAAGGATATTCCGGTTCTGATCGGCGGACTCGAAGCCTCGCTGCGCCGTTTTGCGCATTATGATTACTGGGATGATGCAGTACATCCGTCCGTGCTGCTCGAAAGCGGTGCGGATATCCTCAGCTTCGGCATGGGCGAACACAGCATGATCGAAATGGCAGATATGCTCCGCGACGGCGTCCCTGTTCATGAAATCCGCGATGTCCGCGGCACATGCTATCTCTGTGACCCTGCGGATACCCCGTTCGGCTCGGCGGAATGTCCCTCGTATGAGCAGGTGCGTGACAGCAAAGAGGCATACGCCAAAGCCTGCCGCATCCAGTATGACCAGCAGGATGAAGTCTACGGCAAGCGCATTATCCAGCGCCACGGCAAAAAGATGCTCGTGCAGAATCCGCCTGCGATCTCGCTGACGCAGCAGGAATTCGACGCGATTTATACACTGCCGTTCATGCGCACCTATCACCCGATGTATGAGGCAGAGGGCGGCGTTCCGGCGATCAAGGAGGTGCGCTTCTCGATCACGCACAACCGCGGCTGCTTCGGCTTCTGCAATTTCTGCTCGATTGCGCTGCATCAGGGCAGGCGCATGACCACACGCTCGGAGGAATCCGTTATTGCCGAGGCGAAATATCTGACCACGCTGCCCGATTTCAAGGGCTATCTGCATGATGTCGGCGGTCCGACGGCGAATTTCCGGCATCCTTCCTGCGAAAAGCAGCTCCAATACGGGCTCTGCAAGGGACGAAAATGCTTAGCACCCGAACCCTGCAAAAATCTGACCGTCGATCATCAGGAATATCTGCGTCTGCTGCGGAAACTGCGTGCGCTGCCGAAAATCAAGCGCGTATTCATCCGCTCCGGCATCCGCTATGACTATCTGATGTGCGACAAGGATGACGAGTTTTTCCGCGAGCTCGTGCGGTATCATGTCTCCGGACAGCTCAAGGTTGCGCCGGAGCACTGCTCGAATGCGGTGCTCGATAAAATGGGCAAGCCGCATATCGAAGCATATAAGGCGTTCCAGAAGCGCTTTTATGAGCTGACAAAATCCATGGGCAAGGAGCAGTATCTCGTCCCCTACCTGATGAGCAGCCACCCCGGCAGCACGGTCAAGGACGCAATCGCGCTTGCCTGTTTCCTGAAAGAGGAGGGCATCCACCCCGAACAGGTGCAGGATTTCTACCCGACCCCCGGCACGATCTCGACCTGCATGTTCCATACGGGGCTCGATCCCTACACGATGCAGCCGGTCTATGTACCGCGCTCGCCGAAGGAAAAGGCAGAGCAGCGCGCCATGCTGCAATATTTCAAGCCGGAGAATTACGCGCTGATCCGTGCGGCACTGATGAAGGCGGGCAGACGCGACCTCATCGGCAGCGGTCCGCACTGTCTCGTACCGGCAGCGCCGAACACTCCGCAGCAGGCAGGCGGCAATCGCAGACAGAATCCGCCGCAGAACCGGAATACCAGACAGAAACCGATGCAGCCCAAATCCGGCGGCAAATCATCAAGCAACTCCTCACAGAAGCCGCGCGGCAAACGCAGATAAACATGTTAGGAGGATTTATATGGATTATTTGATGCTCCTTCCTCATGAGATTAAGGAACTCATCAATGAATATGAAAGCGTCCATAATTACTGATTTCCTCTTAATTACAAACTGTTCTAGAAGTATCATAATTACTCCCGTTGAAGATACAAGCATTTCTATTTACACAGAAACAATCGAAGACAAAAACGAACTTGCACAAATATAATGTTTCTTACACTAGATAAAACAACAAGCGAAAAAACACCCTATACCCTTCACTATGGACTTACGAAATGAAAGGTAACTGTTCAAATCACATAGGAGGCATCCATGAAAACACGCAAATATGTAACTTTGCTTCTTTCCGCAGTCATGTGTTTAAGCATGCTCTCATGCGGCGAAAAGAAACCGAAGCCCGAGCTGACCGTCGAATCCTATACCGAATTGCAGACCGTCCAGAAGCTGCCGCCGGTCAATATTGCAGGCACATGGACCGAAGCGGATATCCCGGGCTCGCTGTGGCTCGGCGCAAACCGTTTCTCGTATCCGGCGACGTTCAAATCCCTGAGTCCGAAATTCTCGATTGATCCGGAGGCATCCGATTTCAGCTTCTCGGCACAGGGCGAGGTCACCGCAACGCTGCTCTATGACGGCTGCGCATGCGGCACGATCAAGCTGCAAAACTGCCCCTCGAAGGATACCTACAGCTCCGGTCTGATCAGCGAAATCACCTTCCGCGATCTCGGAATCAGCTCGCTGCCTGCACCGGCACTGTTTCCGGTCTGCTTCAACGGTGTCACAATCGGCACGAGCGCTGCGGATTTCAAGGAAAAAACCGGCGTTGAGCTCGGCGTGACCGGCGCCGAAATTGCAACCTCGCATCATATCATCCAGTTCAAGGGTTCCCCTGCGGAGGGCGTCACCGCGATCACGCTGATCAGCGCAGACTGATTCCGCATCATAGAAAATTCACGCAGAAAGGCGGTATTCCTATGACTATGACCATTGACCGTTTTGAAGGCGACTATGCCGTTCTCGAAATCCGGGAGGAGACCGGCGAGGTGCTTTACAAGAATCTTCCGGCAAGCTGGCTGCCCGACGATGCAGCAGAAGGCGATGTGCTCGTCAAGACTGCCGAGGGCTACGCAATCGACACGCTCGAAACCGAGAAGCGCCGCGCTGCGGCAGCCGAAAAGCTCAGCGGATTGCAGGGCTGATATGCACAGCAATATTATTATAGTCGGCGGCGGTGCATCGGGCATGTTTGCCGCGGTCACGGCTGCGCGTAGAGGCAGATCGGTGCTGCTGCTCGATGCTAACGACCGGCTCGGACATAAGCTCTCGATCACCGGAAAAGGACGCTGCAACGTCACAAATGACTGTGATCCCGATACGCTGATGCAGAATATTCCGCGGAATCCGCGGTTTCTGTATTCGGCATTTTCGCGCTGCACGCCGGCGGATGTCATGGCGTTTTTTGAAGCCGCGGGCGTCCCGCTCAAGACCGAGCGCGGCAGGCGCGTCTTTCCGCAGAGCGACAGTGCAAAGGATATTGTCCATGCGCTCACGCAGGAAATGCGGAAGGAAAATGTGCGAATCTATGATCATTCCCGCGTCACGGAGCTGCTGATTGCAGAAGACCGCTGCACCGGTGTCCGGCTGGAAAACGGCACAGAGCATACCGCAGATGCCGTACTGCTTGCAACGGGCGGTATGAGCTATCCGCGAACCGGCTCGCGCGGAGACGGTTATCGGCTTGCGCAGCAGGCAGGGCATACGGTCATTGCGCCGCAGCCATCACTGATTCCGCTGGAAACCGCAGAGCATGACCCGCAGGAAATGCAGGGGCTCTCGCTGAAAAATGTCACACTGACCGTCAAGCACGGCAAGAAAGTCATATTTTCCGAGCTTGGCGAGATGCTGTTCACGCATTTCGGCGTCTCGGGACCGCTGGTGCTTTCGGCAAGCTGCATGCTTGACCCGCAAAAGCTCTCCGACTGCCTGCTGACGGTTGACATGAAGCCTGCGCTCACTCCGGAACAGCTTGATCTCCGCATTCAGCGTGATTTCACAGAGCAGAAGAATAAGGATGCGGCAAACGCTGTCCGCGGACTGCTGCCTGCATCCATGATTCCCGTGATGCTGCGCCGCGCCGGTATATCGCCGGAGAAAAAGGTACATGATATCACAAAGGCGGAGCGCGCAGCACTGGTCGGCGCGGTCAAGGGCTTCACGCTGCATCCGACGGCGATGCGCCCGATAGCCGAAGCGATTGTTACACGCGGCGGCGTCTCCGTGCGCGAGGTCAATCCGAACACCATGGAATCAAAGAAGATACGCGGATTATTCTTTGCCGGCGAACTGCTGGACGTCGATGCGTTCACCGGCGGCTATAATCTGCAAATCGCGTTTGCAACCGGCTTTGCAGCGGGTTCCGCGATGTAAGACAGGGCATCATTTTACTGACATACAGAAAGGCTTTATCATGGATTCAAAACAATTATTCGGTATTTTTCTTCTCGCAATGCTCCTGCTGTTCGGCATCAGCTTTGTATTCGGCATGGCTGCCGCAGGCATCGCAGCGTTCCGTGAGCGCAAGCGCAGAATCGCCGCACGTGCCAAAACCGCCGCAAGCTATCCCGCGGACGGTGTCGTCCTCGATGCGCAGCTCGTACAGGATTCGCCTGTCATGCCGTCTTTGCTGCACTATAAGTATTCGATCCGCTATACCGATACCGCAGGTGCCCTGCACCGCGCGCTGATCGGCATTACGACCGGCACACCGCTGCATTATACACCCGGCGAGGCAATCCCGCTGCATATTTTTCAGCAGTCTGTGATTATTCCGGATGCCGAGGCGTTCAATCCGCAGCGCTGTGCAACCGGCAGAATCGACTGCCCCATTTCATTCCGCAAATGGCTCGACAAGCCGATTGACGAGACCGGAACGGTCATGCTCGCACACGATTTTCAGGCGCTTTCCGATGAACTGGAACGGAAAATCAAATCGCAGCTGACCGCAGGCTGGCTCTGGCTGATCGGCAGCGGCGTTTCGCTGATTATCTGTATCTGCATCGGTATCGCGCTCGCATTGGAATTCTGAAACGAACATCGAATATGTATGAGCTCATATTTACGATTCTTCTCCTTCTCCTGCTGCCGGCAGCACTCAGTGCTCTGTCTGCAATCGGCTTCGGCAACGGCTTCCGGCAGGCAGCAGAGCTGAGTGAAGAAGCGCCGCCGCCCTATGAGCACCGGCTTGCCAGTTCATTTGCCGTGACAGGAACGGTGACGGATATCCGCGCACTTCGCAGACCCGCCCGAACCGGCGATCTGTACAGCTATCAGATTGCAGTGACCTATCAGCGTGACGGTGAGACACTGACAGCACTCATGGGCTTCGATACGGATGTCCCGACGGCACTGACCGAGGGCAGTAAAGTCCGGCTGCATGTCTTCCGCAATGCCGTCGCAGAGCAGAATCAGGATGCATGGCAGCGCGCAAGAACGGCATCCGGCAGGCTTCCGGAAGATGCACCCGTTCATTTCCGCAGCGCACACGGCGTCACAATCGACGAGACTGCGACCGTGATGTTTGAAGAGGATTATGAAAAATATAAAGCGGCAGAGACGGATGCATACCGTTCTGTACAGACAAAGCAGCAGACACTGGAAACAGGATTCCGGCTGACCGGCTCTGCGCTCATCGTGATCGGCATAGTTGTTCTGTTCCTGCTGATCTGGGTACTCGGCACGTTTCTCAGGGAACTGGTGTCGTTCCGCTGACACAGCATGCCGGTCTGCCTGCCGCCTCATATGACCCGAAAGGAAGGTTTCAATTACCCCATGCTCGATAAAATCATCATCCGCGGTGCCAGAGAGCATAATCTGAAAAATATCAATCTGGAGATACCGCGCGACAAGCTCGTCGTATTCACGGGGCTTTCGGGCTCCGGCAAATCCTCGCTCGCATTTGATACGATCTATGCAGACGGACAGCGGCGCTATATGGAGTCGCTGTCCTCTTATGCGCGGCAGTTTCTCGGGCAGATGGAAAAGCCCGATGTAGACAGCATCGACGGACTCTCCCCTGCAATCTCGATTGACCAGAAAACAACCTCGAAGAACCCGCGCTCGACCGTCGGCACCGTGACGGAGATTTACGATTATCTGCGTCTGCTTTATGCGCGCATCGGCATCCCGCACTGCCCTGTCTGCGGCAGAGAGATTTTGCAGCAGACCGTCGATCAGATTACGGATAAGGTTCTGGAGCTCCCCGAAGGCACAAAATTACAGCTCCTTGCGCCGATTGTACGCGGCAGAAAGGGCGAATATACGAAGGAGCTCGAGCAGGCGAAGAAGGCAGGCTATGTCCGCGTCCGCGTGGACGGCATCATCTATGATCTCAGCGAAAAGATCAAGATGAACAAGAACCAGAAGCATAATATTGAAATCATCGTAGACCGGCTTGTCGTCAAGGAAAGCATCCGCTCGCGCCTTGCAGACAGCATCGAGACGACGACTGCGCTCTCCGACGGACTCGTCCTCGTGGATATCATCGACGGCGAGGAACAGCTCTTTTCGCTCTCCTACGCCTGCCCCGAGCACGGCATTTCCGTCGAGGAGCTGACCCCGCGGATGTTCTCGTTCAACAATCCCTTCGGCGCATGCGAGACCTGCACGGGTCTGGGCGTCTTCACAGAATTTGAGCCGGAGCTGCTGATGCCGAATAAGGATTTATCCATTCACGAGGGCGGTCTCAAGGTGATCGGCTGGAACTGGAAGGACCCGAAATCCGTTGCGAATATGTATGCCAATGCGCTGCATGAGACCTACGGTGTCCCACTTGATACGCCGCTCCGCGATATGACAAAGGAACAGATTGATCTGTTCCTCTGGGGCAACGGCGAGGAGGACCTCGAGCTGCATCAGGCGGAGGAATACGGCGGCGCAACCTATTATCATCCCTTCGAGGGTCTGATTCCGAATCTCAAGCGCCGCTATGCACAGGGCGGTCAGTGGGTCAAGGATGAGCTCGAGGAATATATGACCGAGGTCCCGTGTCCGTCCTGCAAGGGCAGACGCTTAAAGCCCGTATCGCTCGCGGTGACCGTCGGCGGGCTGGACATCGACACACTCTGTCACAAAAGCGTCCGCGATCTGGTTGATTTCTTCAATCAGATTCAGCTGACCGAGCGCGAGCTGATGATCGCCAGACTGATTATCAAGGAAATCCGCGCAAGACTGGGCTTTCTGCAAAGCGTCGGGCTCGGATACCTGACGCTTGCACGCGCAGCCGGTTCGCTTTCCGGCGGCGAGAGCCAGCGCATCCGGCTTGCCACGCAGATCGGCTCCTCGCTCATGGGCGTGCTCTATATTCTCGATGAACCGAGCATCGGTCTGCATCAGCGCGACAATGAAAAGCTGATTGCAACGCTGAAACGCCTGCGCGACTGCGGCAATACGCTGATCGTCGTGGAGCATGACGATGATACAATGCGCGCCGCGGATTATATTGTCGATATCGGACCGGGCGCCGGTGTTCACGGCGGCGAGATCGTCTGTGCCGGCACGCTCGAGGATATCCTCAAATGCGAAAAATCCGAAACCGGTGCCTATCTTTCCGGCAGAAAAAAGGTTCCCGTCCCGCAGGAACGGCGGCAGGGCTCCGGCGAGGAGCTGGTCATTTACGGCGCAGCGGTCAACAATCTCCGGAAGATTGATGTGCATTTTCCGCTCGGCAAATTCATCTGCGTGACGGGCGTTTCCGGCTCGGGCAAATCCTCGCTCGTCAATGAGATTCTGTATAAGTATCTCGCATCGCATCTGAACCGTGCGAAAATCCGCGCGTCCGGATATGACCGCATCACAGGCATTGAGCAGCTCGATAAGGTCATCTGCATCGACCAGTCCCCGATCGGCAGAACACCGCGCTCCAATCCGGCAACGTATACCGGCGTATTCGGGGATATCCGCGAGCTTTTCGCCCAGACGCAGGACGCAAAGAAACGCGGCTACAGCGCCGGCAGATTCTCCTTCAACGTCAAAGGCGGCAGATGCGAAGCCTGTGAGGGCGACGGCATCGTCAAGATTGAGATGCACTTCCTGCCCGATGTCTATGTTCCCTGCGATGTCTGCAAGGGCGCGCGTTATAATCACGAAACACTCGAGGTCAAATACAAGGGCAAGTCGATCTACGACGTCCTAGAAATGACCGTCGAGGAGGGCTGCGAATTTTTCTCGGCAATTCCGAAGATCGCGCGCAAGCTCAATACGCTGCGCGATGTGGGGCTTGGCTATATCCGGATCGGACAGCCCGCAACGACACTCTCCGGCGGTGAGGCACAGCGCGTCAAGCTCTCGACCGAATTGCAGCGCCGTTCGACCGGAAAGACAATTTATATCCTCGATGAACCGACAACCGGTCTGCACAATGCCGATGTGCACCGCCTGATCGACGTCCTGCAAAAGCTCGCAGACGGCGGCAATACGCTCGTTGTCATTGAGCACAATATGGATGTGATCAAGGTCGCCGATCATATTATCGACTTAGGTCCCGAGGGCGGCGACGGCGGCGGCATGATCGTTGCCGAGGGGACACCCGAACAAATCGCAGCCTGCAAGGAATCCTATACCGGACAGTTCCTCAAAAGCTATCTGAAATAAGGCATTGCCGGATCGCATCATCAGGCAGCAGAAAAGCCGCTCAGTTCAGCATCACAGCTTGAATTGAGCGGCTTATCATATTATAATTATCGCGCAGCAATCCTTTACAGCCCCTGCACGGTGCCGATGAAAACGGGAAGCTCATTCGTCATATCAAGGATCATATAGACAAACGGGCGGTCGAGCCGGACCTTTTTGACATCCGGTGCATTCATTGCGCTGATGCCCCTTGTCATGACGACCGCAGTCGCAGCGCCGGCTTTGGTACCCTCCGCCGTGACGTCAATATGCGTTTTGTGCACAACTTCGTCGATTCTCAGCTTATTAGGAGAGATGCCGGAGAAATCCGCCGCATCGGAAAACGCCGTCTGCATCCCCATTTTCGGCAGGATCATTTCCAGCTGCACCGACGTATCCGCGCTGAACTGCGGCAAAGTCGCCTCAACAGACTGCGCAGTGCGTCCGGCAATTATCGAACAGAGTGATTCCGGCGTCTGCGCATCGAGCCATACCTGCACGGACAGATTCTCCGGCGGCAGAATACCGGCAAAGGCATACTGCCCGTCGTAATACCGCAGGAATCCGACGGCACCGTCCTGCTCGAGATAATCAGACTCACTGCCGGTCATCATCGGGACAGTTTTGCTGCTGCCGTCTGCATTGGTAAAGCTGCCGTCTTTGATCTGTGATTTTTCATACGGCGCCGCCCATTTTGCATCAAACGCAACCGCATTCACCAGCACAAGCTGCGCGGAAGGATCAAGTCTCTGAAGAATCTCCGGCACCATGCCGTCCGTCTCCTTTTGGACAAATCCGTTGATCGAATGCAGTGCGGCATCATCAAACGGCATACCGTGCACTTCCGCAGCATAATAATCTTGATTCAGCTGCAAAAACGATGGCTTGACACTCTGCTCTGTACCGTTGATCCAGATGCCGTTTGCCGTATGCAGCGTGCAGGAGCCGTCCTCTGCGGGACGTCCCGTGCGCCAGCCGCAGAGCGCTTTGTTCAGATCATCGACCGAGCGTCCGCCGCCGATCAGCAGATTTTCCATTTCCTTGCGCGTCTGACCGTCAGCGCCGTTCGCTGTCATACCGAGCGCCTGCATCACGGAATACGGCGAAAGCATCACATTTCCGCCGGATTCCGTTTCCGGCGTACTGCGGAGCAGATTCAGCGCAAAGCCGTATTCCTGTACAAGAAAGCCTGCATCCGGTGCCGCAGGCGTATCGCCGAGCTCCGTGATCTCCGCAGCAGGCTCCGGCACAGCAGTCTGTGCCGCATCCGAAGACGATGCGCCGCAGCCTGTCAGCAGAAGCGCAGCCAGCATTGCTGCTGTCCATGCAGATCGTTTCATTTTGTCTCCCTCCCTCATGAAACCGGCAGCTCCGTGACCGTTCCCGCAATCAGCGGCAGACCGTACTGCCTGTCCGCAATAAAATACACAAACGGATGATTGAACGCCGCCTTCTCAGCAGGCTTTGCCGCAGAGCTGTCCATTTGCAGACCAAAACTCGACTCCTCCGTGCCGCGGTCAATGATGACCTGCACCTGCTGAATCATCTGTCCGATTCCGGCATCCGGCAGAAATTCCGCAATATTCTCCGTATCCGAGAGCTTCACGCAAGGAATCACCGTGCGGAGCGTGATCTCGCTGCCGCCGCGGATATATGCCGTCAACTGCTCCGGCGTCAGACTTTTGAGCAGATCACTGACCGTTCCGGATTTCGGCATCAGCGCAAGAAAAGTATATTTCCGGTCCGCGCAGTTCCGGCGCAGACCCGTGACGGCATCATCGTCAAAATACACGCCGGTATCATAATCCTTGCAGAGAAACGGCACGGATTTCTGCCTGCCGTCCGCACAGTAGAACAGCGCATTCTGCACCTCATTGTTATTGTAGACACTGTTCCATTTCACATCAAATGACGCCGCACTGACCAGCGCTGCATCCCCGTTTTCCGGCACACTGATCTGCTTCATCACGCCGCCGGTCACATCGCTGATCCATTGATTGAGCATATCAGCCGTGCGTTCTGCCGCGAAGATGCGGGTATTGCTGAGCCCGAGATACAGACCCAACGCATCCTTCGGCATTTCGGTATCGGGCGAAACCCAGAGTGCCTGCGCCTCGGTCAGACCGTTCTGCGACCCGCGCCAGCCGGCAAAATACCCGTTCAGCTGATCAGCATTCATGCCGCCGAACAGCTCCGCAGGGAACTCCGCCGCCGTACCGCCGGCAGCAGTCAGCCATGCCTCCGCCGCAAGATACGGTGAAAGCAGCAGATTTCCCTCAGCCGAATCGGCAGCCTGATGCAGCAGCGAAACCGCAAACTGCATCTGCGCATCCGAGAATTCCGCCGTGCCGTCCAGCGCCGTGATCTGCTGCGGCTTGATATGCATTGTCAGCTCTGTTCCGCCGTAGGAACTGCCGCAGGATGTCAGCAGCATTGCCGCACAGAGGGCGGCGGTCAGAAAGTATCGCTTCATGAATCAGGCTCCTTCGGATTATGATGCAAATTCGTTCATTACACCGGCAAAGACCGGCATCATGGTATCCGTTTCCACGATCATATAGAGGAACGGGCGGTCGAGAATGACCGTATACTCCGGCGGCGGCGGTGCAGCGGAATCCTGCGTCTCGCTCAGCGAAATCGCCTGCGCCTTTGTGCCGTTGACATCGACCTCGATATGTGTTTTTTGCAGCACCTTGCTGATCGCAACCGGATTATCAACTGCGTTCATGCCGCTGAAATCGGCAGCATCCTGAAACGCGGTACGGATGCCCATATTTTGCAGGACGGGAATCAGCTCAGCGCCCCAGTCGCAGGTAAATTCCGGCAGTCCGGCTTTGACCGAAGCATGCTGTGCGTTTTGCAGCAAACCGTATAACGCATCGGCATCGGTCTGCGCGAGATATTCCTCCGGTGTCATGCCGTTCTTCGGCAGAATGCCGACAAATGCATAGATGCCGCCTTTATAGGGCTTAAGAAAGCCTTCTGCCTGCGCATCACTGAGATAAACCGATTCCTCGGAGAACATCATCTGCACAGACGGCAGCGCGCCGCTCTTTGCATGGAACATCATGTTTCTCGGTTCATCCTCATATTTTTCTTCCCACTTCGCATCGAAGTTCACCGCATTGACCAGATACAGCACGGCATTCGGGTCAATCGGCTCAGAGAGAATTTCAGGAATCACGCCGTCCGTTTTCTCACTGCACCAGTTGTTGATATCGCTGCGCGTGGATTCATCAAACGGCGCACAGTAAATATCCGCACCGAAATAATCGACACTCTTCTGCACGAATGTACCACGGAGTACAATGCGATCCGCATCATAGTGCACCCAGAGCGAATTGACTGTCTTGAGCTGATTGCCCGCACCGACAGGGAGCGATGCCCGCTGCCCGTAAAGATAGCTGCTGAGGGTTTCGGCAGGGATGCCGCCGAGCGCCTGCTCGAGTTCTGCAAGGGTCTCGCCTGCCGCACCGTTTGCGCTCATGGCAAGCACCTGCATCAGCGAATAGGGCGACAGCAGCAGATTCTTCCCCGGCTGTGTTTTGACCGTCTCCTGCATCAGATGCAGCGCAAAGGCGGTCTGCGCCTTTTCAAAGGTTTCGTCCGGCGTCGTACCGGACGCAAGCTGCGGCTTCACTTTCGCCGTCAGATTGTCCGCCTGCATCGTCATTCCTGCACCGCAGCCCGTCAGACTGCCGCAGAGCAGCAGTGATGCAAGAACAGATGCGCACAAAGTCTTATACTGCATATGTACCTCCTTTTATGATGTCTCAGGTATTTCGTTCAGGATACCGGCAAAGAGCGGCGTCATCGTTTCGGTATTCAGAATGATATAGATGAACGGTTTATTGAAAAAGATGCTCCGTACATCTTCCTCCTCACCGGAATCTACTTCAACTGCTGTGACCGAAGCCGCACGAGTGCCTTTTGCATCCAAGGTGATTTGTGTCTTTTGCTTCACATCGCCGACAAAGAGCGTATTGCCGCCCTCTGTCAGTCCCGAAAGATCAGCCTGCCCGAGTTTGAATATACGCTGCATACCCATTGCCTGTAGCTCCGGAACCAGACTTGTATCATACTCCAGCGCAAACTGCGGAATTGTGGTATTGACCTGTATTTGTTTTGGACTGTTCAGCATTTGGAAAATCTGCTCCGCCGTGACCTGCTCAAGATAATCCTGCGGTGTCATGCCCTCATCGGGACGAATTGCCGCAAATGCGAGCTTTTTGCCTTCATAATATTTGAGTATGCCTTCTGATTTTTCATCCGAAAGATACAGCTGCTCCACAGATTCCAGCATGGGTACCATCTGCGCACGGGAACCCGCCCGCAGATAATGCGCCACAAAGGTCTTCTCGCTGCCTTCCAGGAAACGGTCCTCCCAGACTGCATCCAGCGCAGACGCATTGAGCAGATACATCACTGTTTCAGGCGAAATCGGCTCTGAGAGTATTTCCGGAATCATCCCGTCCGTCTGTTCACTGCACCAGTCATTGATGCTCCGGCGGGCGGATTCGTCAAACGGTTCACAGGTGATCTTTGCGTTATAGTCGGACTCAGCGACCTTCTGAAAACTGTGCTGCAATTTCAGATTGTTGTCCGTATTGTTGACCCAGACCGCATTTGCTGTTTTGAAACCGCAATTTTTGCTTTCCTTCATAGAACGGTGCACCGCTTTGAGTGCTTTGTTAAGTGATTTCAGCGGAAGACCGCCGAGTGCCTGCTCCATTTCGGTGCGCGTATTGCCGTCTGCACCGTTTGCGGTCATGGCAAGCGCCTGCATCGCAGAATAGGGCGAGATTAGAACATTCGCGTCCGGAGCATTCCGTACTGTCTCCCGCAGCAGATTCAGCGAAAAAGACATCTGTGCAGCAGAATCATCCGGATCAGAAATCAGCTGTCCGGCAGGTGTGTCCGCCGGATTCTGCATATCTGCGCCGCAGCCCGTCAGACTGCCGCAGAGCAGCAGCGATGCAAGAACAGATGCAATGATTGATCTGTGGTTCATAATACTTTCTCCCCTTATTCTACCGTAAATTTTGCTTTGGTGCCGGCAAGAACCACCGCATATTCACCGGACTGCAATGTCAGACCGCTGAAATCCGCAACGGAAAGCGTCCACATCTCACAGTCCTCGGATGCAAGCGTCATGCCCTTCTGTGCAGCGGGGCTGTCCGGAGAAAACCGCGTCATGGAAACAGCACCGTCGCTGAACTGCTCAATGCCGAAATCCGCATTGGTAAACGTGAAATCCGTAGCGCCCGCGTTAATGAGCCGCACGGTGATCTCCTTTGCACCGGCAGGATAGAATTCCGTTTCCGTATCCAGAATAATCTCCGGCTGTACTGTCTGCTCCGGCATCGGGCTGTCCTCGGAGATTCGGAAATCCGCCGTCACATCGCCGAGATAAATGCGGAAGAATCCGCTGTATCCGTCTTCGAGCGGCAGATCGTAATGTCCGGCAAGATCGAGCACGACATCTGTCTCACTGTGCGCCGGAAGCTCCTGCGCCAGATCGGTAAAGGAATCGCCGCCGTCCTTATAGGGAACAAGAACGGTCTCATAGCCGGTTTCCAGCGGAAAGATATACAGCATGGTAAACTGCTCCGGCAGGCAATAATCCTTATCGCTGTCATTTGTAATATGCAGCCGGATCGTATCGGCATCCGGCGGATAGCATTCCTGCTCTGTTTTCGCCGTAATGCCCTCAACCTGCGGCGCCTCCGGTACGCCGGTCGGCATAAAATCATCCTCCACACCCAGCGCAGTGCTGCTCTCCGGCGGCATATGATCAACGCGGGACATCTGGTTCCCGCCGCAGCCTGTAAGCAGCAGCGCAGTCAGCAGCACAGGCATCAGATTCTTTTTCATGGTGATTCACCTCACTCTTTTTCGAGCACCTGCATCAGTTCCTTTGCAAGCTGCATGATCCGTTCGGAATCATTCTGCACTGCCCGCACGGCTTTCAGCGTGACAGTCCCTTCGCCTGCCGGAAACATTGCAGCAGCCGGCTCGGGATAATCCGCCCACTTGTACACATCACCGTTCGGCGACATATTTGCATGACAGATTTCAGCATACATTTCCGGTTCTCCGTCTGCATTCAGATAGGTGAATGTATTGTATTCTCCGAGATTATGCAGCGCATCCGGTTCGGATTTCAGCTTGCAGTCCCCGAGTGTATCCGGCATCGGGTTGATATGCAGTGCATCGAAATATTCCGCATCCGTCAGATCATGACAAACCGCCGAACGCAGTGCCGCTGCCAGCGTATCCGTCAGCTCCGACATCCGTTCGGCATCGTCCGGATCATAGTTTTCCGCTCTGAATGCAATCAATGCATTGCCGGAGACGAAGATCGCCTGCGTCGGTATCTCCTCTGACGCTGCATAAAATGCAGGCTCACATTCCAGTGCAAAGCTGTTCTTCTGTTTGATATCGACGCACAGCTCCCGATCACCGCTTTCATTGACATAGGGGAAGGTATAGTATCCTTCATCATAGCCGGTGTATTTGTCCGGATCAAAGCGTGCATCCGGATCAATTTGCAGCGTACATCCGCCGAGCTTCTCCGGCAGCGGATTGATTTGCAGCGCACGGCAGAAGGCATCTGCACGCATCTGCCTGTTTTCATTCTGATTCTGATACTGCTCCGCACTCTTCTGACCGTAATCCGCAGCCGGCGCGGTATCATCCGCAGGGTAGGCTTCGGTCACAGTCTCCTCATCCGCAAAATCATCCGGACGTCCGCTGTTGCTCGGATCCGGAATAAAAATCCCGTTGCTGTCGATATAGCCGGTGCGTCCTGCCGGATCTGTCACACCTGTCTCCGCAGCGTTTATTTCCGCGGCAGGCTGCTCCGCGATTTCCGCAGCGGTCTGCCCTGCGGTATATTCTGCGCCGCAGCCTGCCAGCAGCAGCGCAGATAATACAAACAATGCTCCGTATTTTTTCATCGTTAATTCCTCTGATTACTGTATCCTGAGCGCCTCCTGCAATTCTCTGACCAGCGCAGTCAGCGCATCCGTATCCTGAAGCGTCATGTATTTGCCCTCGAGTACAACACGCGCATTGCCGAGCGTAAACTCCGCCTTTTCGCCTTCATCGGAATGATGCATCACGATATTCTCAAGGAGCGAATTCTCCCCTTCCGGCTCCAGATAAAGCACCAGCGCGCCCGTGCCGGTCTCGTCGATATACGTAAACATATTGCGCTGCCCGAGCACACGGCTCTCCGTCGGATTCCAGTGCAGCTTATAGCCTCCGAGCATCTCGGGCGGCGGATTGATGCCGAGCGCACTGAAATATTCCTCTGCCGGAAGTCCCTCCTGCGCTTCGGCAGATTCCGCTGCGGAATCCGATGCCGTGTTATCCGGATTTTCATAATTCGGTGCAGGCGACAGTCCCGCCGTCGCATCGGAACTCTTATAATACGTCTTTGCATCGCGCGGCTGATTGCTCTGCTGTTCGACCTTATTCTGCGCAGAGGATTCTGCACTCTCCCCGCAGTACGCTTCGGACTCCTCCGCCGCTTCTGAACAGGAAGCCTCCGCATCTGCGCAGTCAGCAGCAGAATCCGCATAGGAAGAAGCATTCTTTGCGGAGAAAATGCTGTTGATATTTTCCGCAATGCCGCAATCCTGCGATTGCATGTTCGTCATCGTACCGCGCAGCGCCAGCGCACCGACAGCAATGACAAAGCATCCTGCAAATGCCGCCGCACCGGTAAAGAGCCGCCTGCGGCTGCGTCTGCGTTCCGCGAAATAAACCTGACTCCGGCGGAAAACCTCAGCCTGAAATTCCTCATTCGTCATTCTCATAAAGCGTGCTCCCCCCTTTCTCCGAGCAGGCTTCGGAGCGCCTGCTTCGCACGGTACAGCAGATTATCAATCTGCTTGCGTGTTTTCTTCATAATCCGCGCGGCATCCTCATAAGAATATTCCTCAAAGTATACCAGATGCACGGCAATCTGCTGCGGCTCCGGCAGCTTGGCAATCGCCTCATGCAGCCGCCGCGCCTCGTCATTCCGGAGCACATGCTCCTCAAGATCCTGCGTATCGGCAAGCTGCTCCGCGGTTTCATCGTCAATCGAAACCGACGGATGCCGCTTCTGTTTTCGCAGATAATCGAGCGCACGGCTGCGCGCCATGACAAACAGATACGTTTTCAGCGATGATTTGAAGTTGAATTTCTGCGGACTGACCACAAGCTGCATGAAAACATCCGCAGCGATATCCTCTGCGGCGCAGATATCATGCACATAGCGCTGGATAAAAAAGGTCACCGGATCGCGGTATGCCTCAATGATCTCAGCGAATGCGGTCTGATCCCCGTCGAGAAACCGGCGGTAGACTTGCGCATCCTGTTCCATATGTCTTCTCCGTTCTGCCGGAAGCATCCGCTCCCCTGAAAGCTGCTTTCATATAAGGATACGTTCCGGCGGTTTGAATTCCTTACACGCTGTAACCAATTCAGCGTATTGCACAATTTTAATCTACAGTATATAGAGGATTCGTAGATTTCGTTCTTTTTCACTTGCAATTTCCGAAAAGATATGCTATAATCCAATTAAACATTTCAATCCTGAACCGACACCCTCTCATCCGGTGCAGGAGAAAACCCTCTCTATTTTTCATGTGGGAACCGTCCGAGCAGGGCGGTTTTCTTTTTGTATGTAAATGATTCCTTACCATTATAATACAAATCCGCCGGAATTGCAAGTCACATCTTCCGTTTTGCGCAGATAAACGGAAAGGTTATTGAATAAGTAGGAAGGAGAAAGGCGGATGCGGAATCTTTTGCAAGGAATGACTTGACAGTCCGGCGCGGCTGTGATATAATGAGTAATGAGTATTTGAAGGCAAACTGCAAACGGAACAGCCTGATTCGCAGCGGTGTTCTGCACCGCCCATGGTACGGTGACTGCGTGCAGGGTGCTTTTTCTCTTTCTCTGCGGATTCAGCGGCAAATCTGCCGCATCAGTATACAGTGAAGGAACGGTCAAACAAACGATGAACCTTGAACAGCAAAAGCGCGCCCCCGTTTATGAGGCGCTCGAACGGCTCCGCAGACAGCGGGTCGTTCCGTTTGATGTCCCCGGGCATAAGCGCGGCAGGGGCAATCCGGAGCCTGTCAAGCTGCTCGGCGA
>JAEEGL014266561.1_pt1 | contig 49165 bp, 40 predicted proteins | sample 9134231 | NCBI WGS metagenome assembly JAEEGL01 (sample SAMN16246548, study PRJNA631951) | gut metagenome | biome: gut microbiome; feature: rumen; material: fiber-attached | host: Bos | place: Iran: Karaj | collected 2018-10 | reverse complement strand
CGATACAGTTCTGACAGGCAGAAGGAAGCGAGTATTGAACAGCAAACCCGCGAATGTATGGAATACATCAACCGCAAAGGTTATGAGCTGATTAAGATTTATTCCGATAGTGCCAAATCTGCATCCAAGGATGTTGAAAAACGCAGCGACTTCCTTAAACTGATTGAAGATTCTGCGAATGATGAATTTGATGTTGTTGTTTCCTATGCACTAGATAGAATCAGCCGTGAAGAGCATGGCGGCTTTTACGGATATGAAAATACATTAAATAAAAATGGTGTCCGAATTGAGTATGCCACACAGGTTTTTGATGACGGATACGGTGGTGAGATTTCAAAAGCTGTTCAAGTAACTATGGCTGCTGAATATGTTGCTCAACTTCGGAAGAATGTTGTCAGAGGTATGCGTGACAATGCTATGAATGGGTATTTCAATGGGGGAAGATCGCTTCCGGTCGGCTTCAGGCTAGTTGGAGAAGAAAGAAAGAGTAAACGCTATGAACCGGTTGAAGAAACAAAAGAATATATCGCAAAAGCATTTGAGATGTATGCTTCCGGAGATACAACCGGCGATTTAATGAAATACCTTAACGAGCATGGTATCAGGAATTCTCAGGGGGAAACACTTACCAGAGATACCATAAACAGAATGCTTGCAAATCCTATTTATAAAGGTACAAAAGTTACGGTTTTTGATAACAAAGTTGAGCATAAAATGTATATTGCTGATGATGCCTGCGAAGCGATTATATCGGAAGAGCTTTGGGATAGAGTTCAGCAACAGCGAAAAAAGCGTGCTCGCACGGGTGCATCAGAAAGAACCAGAGGAGTATATGAGCTTAGAGGAAAACTCTTCTGTGGAGTTTGCGGTGAAGAAATGATTGCAGACTGTGTTATAAATAAGCAAGGCAAGAAACGAAGTTATTACTCCTGTAAAAATAAAAAAAGCAAAAGAACTACCGATAAAACCAGGTGTACAAAGAAAAATGTTCCAAAAGAATCCATCGAAGCTGCAGTGATGCAAATCGTTTCGGATTTTATTTGGGATGAGGAAATGATTCAACAATACATTTCTGTGGCTGAAAGCATGGATTCTAAAGTAACTGTTAATCCAAGGGTCGCGGAACTTGAAAAAGCAATCCGTAATCACAAGGAACGTGTGTGCAGAGCAGATGATGCATATATGGATACCGGTGATAAGAAATGGATTGAACTGAGTAAACAGGAATCTGAAATAATTAAGGAATATGAATCTGAACTCAAAGAAATAGACAGCATCACCAAACACAGTAAAAGTGCAAAAGACTTTATTGAAGAAATCAAGACACTTCGTGATTTGTGGATTGAAATGCAAACCACCGCCGAGGGTCGATCAAACATTATTAAGAGCTATGTTTCAAGAATTGATGTTTTTGACCCTGAACCTAACGATCCTGACAAGTATAAACTAAGGATATCAATCAAAACAGATACTGATTCAGAGTTTTTTACAGAGATTGAAGCCAAAGCAAATATGCTTAGTCGAAATCAAAACACTAACGTTCACCAGAAAAATGACTCGCCCAATGGGGCGGGTCATTTTGCTTTGCAGAATGCAAAGGCGGGAATCGAAAAGGGCGCGAGCGAAACTTATCCGGGATATTTTTATTAAATAGTTTAACAAGCGGCAATCTTATGGTATATTACTGTTAAAGAGGTGATTTTATGAACTTGAGAGATATTGAAATATTTGCGTTCGGTTTTAAAGATGCGGACGTATCCGGAATTGATGAGAAATACGAGCGGGAGTACAGGATTGCCTGCGGTTTCAGGGAACTTGTCTCCAAAACCGAAATCACCATAAACCCCGATGACTGGTTCGTCGGGCCCGGCTGCACATATCCCGAAATAGGAATCCGGTATTCGAGAGCCGGCGGACTTGAAGCGGACGAACGTTACCTCCGCGAGAAAAAGGAGAAATATCCCGAACTTGCCGCCGAACTCGACGCCTTGTATGCGGAATTCAGACCTCTGACAAATCAATACAACGCTGATTTAACCCGCAGCGAGGTTCAGTTTAAACTTGCCGAAAACAACTGCTGCTGGGGTACCGGAGGCGGCCACGCCAATCCCGATTATGAAATGCTGCTGAGAATCGGCACCGAAGGAATCCGCGAAAAGATTGAAAAGTTCAAAAAGATACACACCGACCGCGCTGATTTCTACAAATGCCTTGAAATTTCGATTTCGGCACTGGAAATTCTTGCCGGGAGATATAAAGAACTCGCATTGAAAATGCTGCCTGATGCATCCGGTAAAGACGCGGAAATCCTGGAGCGTATTATCAAGGCCTTTGAGGTTGTACCGTACAGACAGCCGCGCGACTTCTTTGAAGCCTGCCAGTTTTTCTGGCTCGCCTACAGTTTTATTGATAACGATTCCCCGGGACTTTTTGATTTTGCTCTGGGCAAATACTATGACATAAGCGACCGCGATGACAGATATGAGTGCCTGAAAAAACTGTGGGAACTCTTTCACCGCGTGCGTGCGTGGAATCTCTGCATCGGCAGAAGCGATGAATTCGGAAACGACTACTCCTGCGATCTGACGTATGACGTTCTCCGCGTTGCGAGGGAACTGCACTACAACACGCCGAATATCACGATGCGCCTTCATAAAAACAGCCCCGAAAGAAACTGGCGCGAAGCCGCCGAAACGATTGCAACGGGAATCGGAATGCCCGCGATATATAACGACGATGTTGTCTGCCCCGCGCTTGAATCACTGGGCATACCCGCGTCCGATTCGCACCTTTACTGCATGAACGGATGCAACCAGATAGATATTTTCGGCAAATCGCATATGGGGCTCGAAGACGGCGAAATAAGCATAATCAAAGCGCTTGAGTTCGCTCTCTTTGACGGCGTCTGTCAGAAATCCGGGCTGAAACTCGGGCTTTCAACGGGGGACGCAAGAAATTTCGGCACGTTTGATGAACTGCTGAACGCATATTACAGACAGGTCGAATATCTTGCGGACAACGTGATTGAAATATCAAACAACTGCCAGAAGATTTTTGCCGGGACCAGCCCCAACCCCTGGCATTCCGTTGTGATTCAGGGCTGCATTGAAAAGGGAATTGACTATAAAAACGGCGGCCCTTATTACGGCGACGGTCAGATTCTTACGGAGGGACTGCCCGACACGGCTGATTCCCTTGCCGCGGTGAAGCACTATGTCTATGATACGGGCAAATACACGATGGCGCAGCTTCTCGACGCGCTCGAAAACGATTTTGAAGGGTATGAAGATCTTTATTATGATTTTTCAACCTGGCATAAATTCGGAAACGACGAAGAGGATGTTGATAAAATCTACGCCGATATAACCGATCATATCTACCGCTATGTGCGTAATTTCAGAACTTTCAGGGGCGGGATATTCGGAATGGGCTGCAGCACCTTTGAAAGAGCCGCGAGATACGGCAGAAGTGTAGGCGCGCTACCCAACGGAAAGCACAGAGATGAATCCCTGCTTGCGGACAGCATAGGGCCCGTGCCCGGCTGTGACCGTAACGGACCTACCGCGGTGCTCAATTCCGTATTGAAAGCAAACCAGTATCTTGCTGTCAGCGGAAACGTTTTGCAGCTCAAATTCAGCAAGGCGCAGTTTAATACAGAGGCGGGGCTCGGCGCGTTCATTGCCCTTGCGAAAACCTATTTCCGCCTCGGCGGGCAGACACTGCAGGTAAACGTGCTGAACGCGGATGAACTTATCGAAGCGCAGAAGCACCCCGAAAAATACAAAAACCTGATAGTGAGAGTCGGCGGCTTCAGCGCCTATTTCACACAGCTTGAAAAAGGACTTCAGGATAATATCATCACCAGAACGGAAAACGGATTTTGATATGGACGGAATAATATTTGACATACAGCGTTTCTGCATACACGACGGCCCGGGCATCAGAACAACGGTGTTTCTGAAGGGCTGTCCGCTGCGCTGCCTCTGGTGCCATAACCCCGAATCGCAGAAAAAAACGCCACAGCTGATGTTTTTTGAAGATAAATGCACCGGGTGCGGAAAGTGCAGGGAAGTCTGCGGCAAGGCTTTCACGGATGCCTGCGCAGAGTGCGAAAACATTATCTGCGCCGAAGTCTGCAGAAGCGGAGCAAGAGAAAAAGCAGGTAAAACAGTTTCCTCGCGCGAGGTTGTGGAAGCGGTGCACAGGGATAAGGAATACTACAAGACATCCGGCGGGGGAATGACAGTTTCGGGCGGCGAGCCTATGCTCGGCGGAGAATTTCTGAGAGAAATCCTCTTGGGCTGCAAAGAAGAGGGAATTCACACCGCGGTTGAAACATCGGGCGCCGTCAGTTGGGACTGCTTTGACGCTGTCCTTAGTCTTGTTGATTTGTTTCTCTATGACATAAAAGGCATCGACCCTGAAAAGCACAAGCGCAACACGGGAGTATCAAACGAACAGATACTCGCCAACGCCGCGCGGCTGATGGATTCGGGCAAAGAAATACTCTTCCGCATGCCGGTTATTCCCGGGTATAACGATGACGAAGTGAAAGCGGTTTCGGAATTCACACGCGGCGTGCCCCTTGAATTGCTCGCCTTTCACACCGCAGGCAACGGCAAATACAAAGCGCTGTTCAGAAAGGACGAAATCATACCCGCAAAACCCTTCCCGCCGGAAAAAATGAAACAAATCGCCGAAACCTCCGGCGCAATCTACACCCCGACGGGGGTATAGTTTATAACACACAACATCGGCAAGCAAAAAAGCAAACACCCCCGATCGGGTTTTATCCCGGTCGGGGGTGCATTTTTTATTCTGTTATTATTATTTATTCCTTAAGCCTTATTCGAAGTCTTACTCATCCTGTCACATGCCGCGGGTGAGAAGCAGGCCTGTGAGCAGGCCGCCGGCGAAGCCGGAAAGGTGCTCGCAAAGGGTGGTTTTGCCGCCGAAAAGACCGATGGCTGTATAGACGGCGAGGATAATGAGCGCATAGACGGGCACTGCGGAAAACAGCACCGTGCCGTTTTTTACGGCGAGTATAACAAACACGGCTATGAGGCCGAATATCCCGGGCGAAGCGCCCTCGCCCTCGTGCAGTTTATATACAAACGCCATAAACAGGCCCGATATCAGCGATGCGCCCGCGAAGCAGATCAGGGTTTTCACGGAGCCGATTACGGATTCAACCGCCCACCCGGCAATCAGCATCGCGATTGTATTTGTGATGATGTGCGGCGTACCCACATGGAGAAGTTCGGACGACACCAGCCGCCAGACTTCGCCCTTTTTGATTTTCTTATCCGAAAGATGCAGAGCGCGGTTTATATAACCCTTGTTGTGCCCCGTAAAAAGTTTTTCTTTGAGCGTGACATCTGCCGTCTCCGGAATCAGGAAAACGGTATCGAGAATGTATATGATAATTATTACCGCGCAAAATGATAACGTGAACACAGGCATATTATTCACCTTGTGTTTCCTCTGCCGTTTCTTCCGCGGGGGCAGGGGAGCCGGGTGTTTCGTCCGCCGAGGCGTTGAGTTTTGCGGCGCGCCTTTCGAGCGCGGGCAGGATGGTTTCATTGTAAATTATCACAAACATTGACGCGAAGGGGATGGCGAGGATGATGCCGAGCATACCGGCGATTTTGCCGCCGAGCACTATGAGTACCAGAGTCCATACGGCGGGAATGCCGAGCGAGTCGCTGAAAAGTTTGGGCTTGATGACCATACCGTCAATCAACTGAAGAATGCAGGAAAAGATGAAATACCACAGGGCTTTCATCGGGTCGTCGAGTATCAGGAAGAAGATGGCGATTGCCGAGCCAATCATCGGGCCGAAGGTCGGTATGATATTTGTCACCGCCACCACCACGGCAATCAGCGGAGCGTAAGGCATACGCATAATCAGCATAAACAGCAGGGTAACCACGCCTACTATGAGAGCATCGAGCAGGGTGCAGCCGATGTATCGCACGAAGATTTTGTGGCAGCTGCCGAAAAGAGCGTTGTTTCTTTCAATTCTCTCCTGAGGGTGAATGGCGCTGCGGATTCTGTTGAGAAATGAGAGCAGGGTTTGTTTCGCCCCGAGGAAGCAGAAGCCGAATACCACGCCGATGGCAAAATTCGAAACGCCGCTGCCGATTTCTCCGACCTTCGCGAGGATGGTCTTCGAATTGCTCTTGACGGTATCCATAATCTTTTCCGCGGCGTTGTCTAGGTAGGCTTCAGCCACACTCACATCAATGTTAATCTTGTGCGCGGAGGCAAACGACGCTGCCTTGCGGATGAGAAAATGAAGTTTTTGATTATAAATATCCCAGTTTGAAACGAGTTTTGTTATGCTCTGCGCGACCGAGGGGATGAGGGCGACGAGCAGCAGGGCGATAATCAGGATGATGCACACAATCGTGAGTATAATACCCGTTGTGTGGCGCGCGCTCTCGTTTTTCATATTTTTGAGCACTTTTTTCTCAAAGAAATCATCCGCGACCGGGTCAAAGAGGTAGGCGATCGCGAAGCCTATGAGGATAGGCGAGATAAAAGTTTTCACGCCGTTCAGGAAAGGCCTGAGGTCGGCAAAATGCTCAAGGAATTCGTAAAGCAGCACGCCGATGCACACGGTAATCAGCCACCCCATCTGCCGCTTTGTGAAAACAGATCTGAATTTAGACATAATACCCTCTCCGCAATTAAAAGTTTTACGAACATTTATTTTACCGCACGGGAAAGATTTTTGCAACTGCCGGATGGGGTTTTATTTTGCAGAGCATCCCCGCACTTGATAATGAATTAAATATATGATATATTTATTTAATAGCGAATTTATGTTACCGGGCGGCTTTGCCCGGAATACTCTGAGAGCGCAGGACAGTTTATGTACCCTGAGAAACTCGAAAAATTTTTAATGAAAGTTCAGAAGCCGGGGCGGTACACCGGCGGAGAACTCAACAGCATTGTCAAAGATAAAGGCAGTGTCGGTATCTCATACGCATTTTGCTTCCCGGATACATACGAAATCGGCATGTCGCACCTCGGCATGAAAATAATCTACGGTCTTGTCAATTCAAGGGAAGACGCGAGGTGTGAGAGAGTTTTTGCGCCGGATGTGGATATGGAAGAGATAATGCGCGAAAACGGCATTGAACTCTACGCGCTCGAAAGCGGGGAGCCGGTGAAAGATTTTGATATTATCGGCTTCACGATGCAGTATGAACTCAGTTACACCAATCTGCTCAATATGCTTGACCTTGCGGGCCTGCCGGTAAGGAGTGCGGACAGACACGCCCTCACCCCGATAGTTGTGGCGGGCGGCACCTGCGTTTGCAACTTTGAGCCGATGGCAGATTTCGTTGACCTCACCCTGCTCGGAGACGGCGAAGAGGTCACGATGGAACTGATTGACCTGCTCAAGGAATACAAGGCGAAGGGCGCGGGCAAAGAGGAATTCCTCAGAGCCGCGTCGCGGATTCCCGGCGTGTATGTGCCCTCGCTCTATGATGTGTCATATAACGGAGACGGCACCGTGAAGGCGATTGAGCCGAAAGACGGCGCGCCCGAAAAGGTCGTGAAAAGAAATGTTGCCGACCTTGATAAGATGTATTCTCCCGAATCGTTTGTCGTGCCGTTTCTCGAAACGGTGTTTGACAGGACCACGGTTGAGATATTCAGGGGCTGTATCAGAGGCTGCCGCTTCTGCCAGGCGGGCTTTATAAACAGACCGCTCAGGGAAAAATCGCCCGCCGAGGTTGAAAGGCAGTGCAGGGCAATCTGCAACGCCACCGGTTATGACGAGATTTCGCTCTGTTCACTGAGCACGAGCGACTACCGCGGGCTCGAAGAACTGCTTACCTCAATGCTCCCGTGGGCAAATGAAAATCAGATAAACGTTGCGCTTCCCTCACTTCGCGCCGATAACTTCCCCAAAGAACTTATGGAGCAGCTGAACACCGTGAGAAGGAGCGGCCTAACCTTTGCGCCCGAGGCGGGCACGCAGAGGCTCAGGGATGTAATCAACAAGAATATCACCGAAAAGGAAGTGCTCTCAACCTGCGCTCAGGCTTTTGAGGGCGGCTGGACCGCGGTGAAACTCTATTTTATGATAGGCCTGCCCACCGAAACGCCCGAGGATATCGCCGGCATCGCCGCGCTCGCGCAGGCGGTGGTGGAGGAATACTATCACTGCGATAATAAACCCAAAGGCAAAGGGGTAAATGTGAGCATAAGCCTCGCGTCCTTTGTGCCGAAACCCTTCACGCCCTTCCAGTGGGAGGCGCAGGACAGACCCGAAACGCTGATTGAAAAGCAGGCGTTTCTTATGGAAAACGTGAAATCACGCAAAATCACCGTGTCAAGGCACGTGCCGAGAACGAGTTTCCTCGAAGGCGTTTTCGCCCGAGGCGACAGGCGGCTTTGCGATGTGATTGAAACCGCGTGGCGAAACGGCTGCAAGTTTGACAGCTGGGAAGAGCATCTTAAGTTTGACACCTGGATGCAGAGTTTCGAAAAGTGCGGAATTGACCCGTATTTCTACACCGCGCGAAAGAGAGATTTTGACGAAATTCTGCCCTATGACCATATGGATTTCGGCGTTACAAAAGAATTTCTCAAACGCGAAAACAAAAGGGCGCACGACGGGCTCACAACGCCCTCATGCCGTGAAAAATGCTCCGGCTGCGGCGCCGCGAAACTGAACGGAGGTGTGTGTAATGAACTTCGTCAGGCTATGGTATAAAAAGAGCGGCCTCGCGGTTTACACCTCTCACCTTGATATGAACCGCTGTTTCACAAGGGCGGTAAGACGCGCGGGCATACCTCTGTGGTACACCGAGGGCTTCAACCCTCACCCTTACCTCACATTTCTGCTTCCGCTCCCGCTCGGCACGGCCGGCGAGAGAGAGCCCGTTGACATAAGGACTCTTGAAGATATTTCACCCGAAGAGATAAAAGCAAGGCTCAACGCCGTGCTGCCCGGAGGGGTGGAAATAGTCGATGTGACCGAGGCGAAGGATAAGGCAAACGCCGTGGAATCCGCCCTCTATGAGATAAAAGCGGAGTTTAATTCAAGCGAAGATGCGGCTGAGTTTGCGCTTAAGGCGGAAAGCATTGTAAAAACCGGTGTGCTCGAAGCGGAAAAACGCTCAAAGAAGGGTATCAAAACGGTAAACCTCTGCGAGTTTATCCTTGATTTCGATGCACGGGCAGATGAAAACACCGCCGTGCTCACCGCCGTGCTCGCTACGGGCACGCAGAATAACCTTGCGGCAAATCTGCTCGAGGAAACGCTTGAAAAAGCGGCGGGCGTTGAGCCCGAAAAATGCTCGCTCACACGCAAAACAATATATAAGGCGGACAGAGCCGTATTTGAATGAGGCATAAGATATGAACGCAAAACGGATTATCGCCGCCGTCCTGGTGCTGATAATGATATCGGCTTTTGCATCCTGCAAACAGGGCGCGGATAAAGACACACAAACAGAATATACGAGCGAAGAAGTTGTAAGCCAAAGCGAAACCGCCGAAGAAATTTCGCAGGAGCCCGAAGAAAGCGGCACTTCCGCCGAAACGGAAACTCAGGCGGATGAAACAACGGCACAGCCGGATACACAGCCCGCGTCATCGCAGAGTGCGCCGGATAAAAGCACCGTAACTTCGCCGAAAAAGACAACGGCAAAGCAGACAACAGCGGCAAAGAGCGAAACCTCTTCGGCGAAGGCTCAGACGAGCACAAAGAAAAGCGAAAAGACTTCGTCAGCAAAGACCACCACGGGAGCGGCGGAGCGCACACACAGGTTTACGACAAGCGCATCTCAGACGCAGACGCAGGCGACAACTACACGGAAACAGTACACCACTCCGGTTGTCACCGTAACGGAAACGGCGCCGACAACTGCAAAGCCGTCACCCTCATCCACGCAGGCAACATCTGCGACCAAAACCACCGCGACACAGCCCAAAGCGAAGACCGTAAAGGTTACCATTGACTTCACAAACGCCGTAAACTACGGAAAGCAGGGACTCCCGTCAAACACAACTGTTGAGGTTGAGTATGAAGAGGGCGACACCGGAAGAAGCGTGCTCGAAAAGGCGGCTGCAAAAAGCGACCTCGAGGTCACGGGCCGTTCGGATTATGTAACGGGTATAGGCGGGCTCAAGGAGAAAAAGTGCGGGCCCGAGAGCGGCTGGCTCTACAGCGTAAACGGAGTATATCCCAACAAGGGCGCAAACAGTTACAAAGTTCAGCCGGGCGATGAAGTGGTCTGGATTTACACAGTTAAAATGGGCGATACCGGATATACCGGATAAAACAAAAGACCTGCGGGGAAAGCCCGCAGGTCTTTTAATTTGGTTATGCTTTATCAGACGTTTTCTCTGGCGATGCTGTATTTGTTTACGAATGCCACGGTAGCCGAGCCGTTACTCTTGGCATCACACGAAGCAAAGTCGCCGTCTGCCGAGTAGGTCGAGCCGCAGGTGTAAAGAGTATCCACACCGTTGGTACATACCGACATCGCTCTGTCGGAGGCGGAGCCGCCGAATGATCTTATCAGGGTAACCGTGCCGCCGTTTGAAACCACGCCCGCGAAGGAGTCATATTCGCCCTTGTTGGTAAACGGGAAGTCTCTGTTGGTGGAGGTGGTGTATCCTGTGAAGGCGTAGCCCTCTTTGAGAGTTGCTATGCCGGTGATGTAGTCGCTCTGGAAGCCGATGAGAGGCTGTCTCCACTTAATGGTGCTTGAGGGCTCAAGGCATACGATTATGCCGTCAAACGTGCCGGTGGGGCCGCCGTTGTGAAGGTCGGCAAATGTGCCTACGGGGCCGTCTTTGCTGAAGGAATAGGAGCCTGCCGCAACACAGCCGCCGCCGTTGGCAGCAGTGATTGAAACAAGGTTAACCTGACCGGACTCGAAGAAGTCCTTGAGCCACTGCTTGTTACCGGAGTAATCGTATTTTGCTATTACGGAGTATTTCTTGTTGCGCTCGGCGGCTTTGAGTGAAGCAAAAGAGCCGTCCTTGGCAAGAGTTTCTATAAGAACATAAATACCGTCTTTGGCTGCCGTAATATCTTTTACCGCGCTGTGCATCGTGGAGGTGAGTGCGGAAACCCATTCGCGCTTGCCGCTTGCGTCGTATTTTGCTACAAACGCCTTGATTCTTTCGCCGCTTACTCCTTTGAGGTCATAGTCGGTTGAATCGGTTTTGCCGCCGATAACGAAACCGCCGTCCGAAGTGGGAGCAACCGCGTAAGCCATATCGCCGCCGCTTCCGCCGAAGAGCTTTATCCACTGCCTCTTGCCGTCTTCGCTGTATTTGGCGATAACGCCTTCAACAGTGCCCTTGCATCTGTATTCGGCATCGGAAACAAGGTTTTCCGAGAGAGTGCTGCCTACGGCGATTATGCTTCCGTCTGCAAGCACCGCAACATCTTCATAGTCGGTCATATCGTCGGACTTGGTCATATCGCTCCAGACCTTTTTGCCCGATGAATTGAACTTTGCTATAAGCGCGTCCGAACTTGCCGTTTCGGAGGAGTTTGTAAACGCGTTGCCTACCGCTATTGTGCCGTCATTTACGGCAGCGGAGGAAACGAAGATGCTGTTGCCGCCCGCGCTGTAGGTGTTAACGGCGGATGAATCCATACCGGTGAGTTTGTAACTCGTGGTAATGGGAGTTGTACGATTGGTGGGAGCAAGTTCGCCGCCGCCCGAATATGTGGTGGGCTTAACGTTGCTCTTTGTGGTGGTAACGGGAGCGGGAGTTGCGGCCTCTGTGGCTGCGGTGGTATTGCTGTCACCCTTTGAGGTGGAATTCTCTTTGGTGGTGCCGCTGCCCTTTGTGGTCTTGGGAGCCGCAGTAGTGGATTCCTTGGTGGTTTCTATAATCTTTACATTACCTTTTGAATCCGTCACGGCGGTGGCGCCTTTGTCATCGGCCGCCTTTGAGACCTTTTCAAACTGCTCTCTTGAAAGACGGGTGGTGTTTTCAACCCCTGCTTTGGAGAGAATTTCGCTTGTCTTTTCGCTTGAGGCTTCGCTTACCTTTATATTGCTGTCTTTCTGAATAACGGTGTCGCCGTTTTCATCGGTGCCTACAATATAGCCTTCTTTTTCGGCAACTGCCTTTACCTTCTCAATCTGTTCTTTGGAAAGAGAATTGATGTCGCCGTTGAAGTCCTTCGCCTCTTCGCCCAGAGCCTCCGACACTATGGCCGCGAGTTCTACGCTTTCGAGCTCAACGGGCTGATAGGGTTCATCGGTGCCGGGGTGCCAGCTGTCATCCGGCGAAAGAGTGGTTGACTCCTCGCTGCTTTCTTTATTGAAAGAGCAGGCCGTGAAAACCGATGCCGCAAGAAGGATGCTCATAGCGATTGCCGTTATGACCGTGAGTTTGTTTTTCATTGCCTTACCTCCGTTTCTGTGTAATAATACATTATAAAAATATCACAAACGCAAATTAAAATCAATAAAATTGCCCGCGGGCAAAAAAAATTTACATATTACTTCAAATCTGTTTGCAAATATTGTATAATCATAACGAAAAAAATTCTCCGGAGAGTGCATAATGAATAAAAAAGAAAAGGCGATTTTCGCCGTTAACGCGCTTAAAGAAAAATATCCGGACGCTCTCTGCAGCCTGGATTACGAAAATCCGCTTGAATTGCTGATTGCCACACGCCTCTCGGCGCAGTGTACGGACGCGAGGGTAAACCTCGTAACTCCCGCCCTTTTTGCAAAATATAAATCGGCGGATGATTTCGCCGAGGCGGACATTGCGGATGTTGAAAACCTGATTCACTCCTGCGGCTTTTTCAGGGCCAAGGCGAGAGATATAGTCGGAATGTGCAGAATAATCAGGGATGAATACGGCGGCAAAGTGCCCGACACTATGGAAAAACTTACCGCCCTGCCCGGAGTCGGCAGAAAAACAGCCAACCTGATTATGGGCGATGTCTACCACGCTCCCGCTGTTGTGACGGACACTCACGTAATCAGAATCACCAATCTGCTCGGCCTCGTTTCAACGAAAGACCCCGCGAAAGTCGAGGCTCAGTTAAGGGCTCTTTTACCCCCGGAAGAGAGCAATGATTTCTGCCACAGATGTGTTCTTCACGGCAGGGAAACCTGCGTTGCGGGGCGCCCGAAATGCGAGCTTTGCGTGCTGAAAAAAGGTTGTTCACATTGGGTGAAAAACAGCAAAAACGCGTGAAAAAAAGTGAATAACTATGTGAATAAAGTGAACAAATACGCCGAAAAGCCTTGATTTTTACGGATTTCGGGCGTGAGAAACGAAAGTTATTCACAAATTGAGGCAAAATTATGAACGAAAAAAAATTCTATGTATTGCACAAAAATGCCCTGAATATTTCTCTTTCTTTTGACTGCGGCCAGGCTTTCCGCTGGGAAAAACGGGAGGACGGCACCATCCACGGAGTCGCCTTCGGAAGGGCTCTCACCGTGAGCGAAAATGACACCGAAGCGGTGTTTTACGATACGGACGAAAAAGAGTTTAATGAGATATGGAGACCCTACCTTGACCTTGACCGCGACTATGCCGCTCTTTACAAAAAGTTTGCCGCCGACAAATATCTTAAAAAGGCGGTTGAGGCATATCCGGGCATCAGAATTCTGCGTCAGGAGCCGTGGGAAACTCTCTGCTCTTTTATCATTTCGCAGAATAACAATATTCCGAGAATAAAGGGCATAATAAACCGCCTGTGCGAAAATCTCGGCGACGACCTGGGAAACGGCGATTTCACCTTTCCTTCGCCCGGAAAGGTGCTTGAGGCGGGCGCGGAAGGTCTTGCGCCTTTGCGTGCGGGTTTCAGGGTAAAATATATCCTCGACGCTGCGCAGAGCGTTGTGAGCGGCAGGGTGGACTTTGACAGAATCCTTGCGTCCGACCTCGAAACGGGAGCGGAAGAACTCAAGAAAATCAAGGGCGTGGGCGATAAGGTAGCCGCCTGCACTCTGCTCTACGGCTTCGGAAAGGTTGACGCTCTTCCGATTGACACGTGGGTCAGAAAAATCCTTGAGGAAACCTATCCCGGCGGTATGCCCGAATGCACAAAGGGCGTGAGAGGTATTGCCCAGCAGTATCTTTTTCACTACCGCAGAAACACGGATGCGGAGAAATAAAAACAGCATTAAAGCCTCTTCAGAGACTGCGGATAACACCCGCAGTCTTTTTTTGCGTTTTCCGGGGAGAAAAAACGGCTCAAAAAATGCGTAAATCTTTCCGATTATGTTTGACAAAGCAGGGCATAAAATATTATAATATTATGAAAAAATATGCGCGAGAGGATTTTGATATATTATGTCCGTTGTTAAACCTTTCAGAGCCGTGAGACCCGCCGCGGAATACGCCGACAGGGTCGCATCGCTGCCCTATGACGTTATGAGCAGCGAAGAGGCATATGATTTTGTGAAAGACAAGCCCTATACCTTTATGCGTATAGACAGGGCTGAAGTTAATTTCCCCAAGGGCACCGATCAGTATTCGGAGCAGGTTTACCTCAAGGCGAGGGAAATACTCGACTCCCTTGAAGATAAGGGGATATTCGCCCAGGACGAAAAGCCCATGTTTTACATCTACCGTCAGGTAATGAACGGCAGAGTGCAGACAGGGCTTGTGGGCTGCACTTCCATTGACGAATATATTGAGAATAAAATCAAAAAGCACGAACTCACCAGAGCGGACAAGGAAACCGACAGAATAAACCATGTCAACTACTGCGACGCGAATACGGGCCCGATTTTCCTCGTTTACAGACCCAAAGAGGCGCTCAGACAGGTTATCTCCGGCTGGGCGGCATCGCACACACCCGTCTATGATTTCGTAACTCCCGACGGCATCGGGAGCACCGTATGGGCGGTGGACGAAGAAGAAACCGTTAACAGAATATCGGAACTTTTCAAAGAGGTTGAGGCGCTCTATATTGCCGACGGACATCACAGGGCGAATTCCGCAGTTAAAGTAGGGCTTATGCGCAGGCAGGATAATCCCGGCTATGACGGTACGGAAGAATTCAATTATTTCCTCGCCGTGCTGTTTTCGAGCGACGAACTTGAAATAATGCCCTATAACCGCGTGGCAAATACGCCGAGAAACACCCCGAGAGAAGAACTTTTAAGAAGAATTTCCGAAAAGTTTGAGATTACCGAAATCGGCAGAGAGCCTTACGCACCCGAAAGCAGGCATTCTTTCGGCATGCTGCTCGGCAACGTCTGGTACCGCCTTACGGCGAAAGAGGGCACGTTTGACCCCGATAACGTGATTGACTCGCTCGATGTTTCAATCCTGCAGAAAAACCTGATTGCTCCCGTGCTCGGAATAGACGACCCGAGAATGAGCAAAAAGATAGATTTCGTGGGCGGCATAAGAGGGCTCGGCGAACTTGTGAAAAGAGCCAACACCGATATGGAAATAGCCTTTTCGATGTATCCGACATCGCTTGACGAACTTATGAATATAGCGGACGCGGGCGAGATAATGCCTCCCAAGTCCACCTGGTTTGAGCCCAAACTTCTCAGCGGACTGTTTATTCACAAACTGAAATGAGGTAATTTCATTGACAAGAGGAGAAAAAGCGAAAGAACTCTTTGAGCAGGGTTACAACTGCTCGCAGGCTGTTTTTCTGGCGTTTGAAGATAAAACGGGCTTTGACCGCGAAACCGGCGCAAGGCTTGCGGCGGGATTCGGCGGAGGTTTCGGCAGGATGCGTGAAATCTGCGGAGCCGTGAGCGGTATGACAGCCGTGCTTTCGTTTCTCAGCGCTTCCGCGGACCCGAACGACAGGCAGGCAAAGGCTGACCTTTACGCGCTTATTCAGAAAGCGATAGGCGAATTCAAAGCGGAAAACGGCAGTTATATCTGCCGCGAACTTCTTGCGGGAGTGTCTTCGGGCGGTCCCGTGCCCGAGGAGCGATCGGCCGCGTTTTATAAAAAACGCCCGTGCTCCGAACTTTGCAGATGCGCGGCCGATATAGCAGAAAAATATTTAAGCGGTGATAACAATGAGTAAATTTCTTGAAGAATGCGCAAAAATGCTTAAGGAAAAGGGTGACAATGTGCTCCGCCTTTCCGAGCAGTTACCCGGCGGCGAAATCGAAACGCTTGAACTCGTGCCCTCAAACCGCTGTCAGGATATCTATTCGGGCGCGAAGGCATTCACAATGACCGCAATCGGCATCCTGTGTGACGACGGGGTGCTTTCGGTTGACGACAAAATAACCGATATCTTTGCGGATAAACTGCCCGATAATATCGACCCGCGCTGGGAAAAGGCGACGGTTGAGCACGCAATTCTCCACACTGTCGGTTTCCCGTCAAGTTTTATGGATATAGACACCGATTCCACTCTGGAATTCGGGCGCGACCATTTCAGGAATATGTTTTCCGTGCCTCTCGCCTATGTGCCCGGCGAGGGCAGGATTTATACCGACGCCTCTCATTATCTGCTTTCGAGAGTGGTTACAGAAAAAACGGGAATGCGACTTGACGATTTCCTGTGGGACAGGCTCTTTGCAGGTCTCGGCTTTCTTGAGGCGGCGTGGAGCAGATGCCCTATGGGCTACCCCGTAGGCGGCACAGGGCTTTATATTCACTCGTCCGATATGATAAAACTCCCGATTCTTTACAGAGACGGCGGCGTTTACGGCGGAAAGAGATATCTTTCTGAAGACTGGGTAAACACCGTGCTCAGAAAGGAATACTGCTTCGAGTGGGATAAAACCGGAAAGGTGTTTTTCAAAGGCGGAATGAACGGGCAGAAAATGCTCTTTAACAAGATAAACGGCAGAGCTGTTTCAATGCAGAGTTACGGAGCAAACAGCGACCACCTTGCAGTGTTTGCCGCCGAATATACTGATTGAGAAAAGAGGATAAAAATGTTTGACGATGTTCTGTATTCAAAATTCAGAAGCACAGACTTTCACAGAAGATATGTTATCTACTGCGTAATAGGCGCATCGGCATTTTTTGTAATCGGCGTGATAATTACGGTGATTGCCGCACTTGGCTGTGCCGAAAAGAGCAACCCGCTCGCGCCTCTGGCGTTTATCCCCGCGGCTCTCTGCTTTGCGGTGCCGCTCGGCTTTATTGTGTCGGCACGCAAAAAGCCGTATATCTGCGCCAAAGGAACAATCGTTTCAATCAAGGGCAATAAAGCGATTGTAAAAGCAGGCGACATCACCGTTAAAAACGCGGTCTCGTTTGAAAAGTTTCTCGACAACGCTCCGCTTAAAAACTACTCGGCGGGGGACGAGGTAGTGCTCGTTTCCTTCACCAAAAGAAGCGCGAGGCCGATGTTTTACAGAGAAGAAAACTGACACTTAATCAAGTTTACTTAAAGGAGGCGAAGCACCGTGGCAAAAACACTTGTATTAACCGAAAAACCGTCCGTAGCCAAGGATATTGCGCGTGTGCTTGGCTGTAAAAAGAACGGAAACGGCTGTATAATCGGCGATAAATACGTTGTCACCTGGGCGCTCGGCCACCTTGTTACTCTTGCCGACCCCGAGGCATACAGCGATAAATATAAAAACTGGCGTATGGAAGACCTGCCCATGCTTCCCGAAAAATTCAGGCTGGTTGTAATCGGGCAGACATCAAAGCAGTTCAAGGCAGTGAGCACGCTGCTGGGCAGCAGCGAATTCGGCAAGGTCGTAATAGCAACCGACGCCGGGCGCGAGGGCGAACTTGTGGCGAGGTGGATAATCGCAAAGGCGGGCTGCAAAAAGCCGATGGAGCGCCTGTGGATTTCGTCGCAGACGGATAAGGCGATAAAGGAGGGCTTTGCCTCCCTTAAACCCGCTTCGCAGTATGACAATCTTTTCAGAAGCGCGCAGAGCAGGGCGCAGGCGGACTGGCTTGTGGGCCTCAATGTAACGCGCGCTCTCACCTGCAAGCATAACGCGCAGCTCTCCGCCGGCAGGGTGCAGACGCCCACGCTCGCAATGATAATCAGGAGAGAGGAAGAAATACTTAAATTCAGGCCTGCGGATTATTTTACCGTCAGGGCCGATTTCGGCGCTTTCACCGCTCTTTACAAGGATAAGCACAATCAGGCGAGAATGTTTGACGCAGCGAAGGCGCAGGCTGTGGCGCAGAATGTGAGAGGCACTCAGGGTGTCATTTCACAGGTGAACAAGACCTACAAATTCAAAGCGCCTCCCGCCGCCTATGACCTTACGGAACTGCAGAGAGACGCAAACAAAAAATACGGCTACTCGGCAAAGCAGACTCTCTCGATTATGCAGAGCCTTTATGAAACGCACAAACTGCTCACCTATCCGAGGACGGATTCGAGATACATCACAAAGGATGTTGTGCCCACTCTGCCCGAAAGGCTCAAAGCGATTTCAATCGGGCCTTACAGGGAGTTTGCGGGCGCGCTTTTGAGGCAGAAAACAATTCAGACCAAATATATAGTCAACGACGCGAAGGTGACTGACCACCACGCGATTATACCCACCGAGCAGTATGTTGACCTTAACCGCCTGTCAAATGACGAGAGGCATATTTACGACCTTGTTGTGCGCAGATTTCTCGCGGTGCTCTCAGCGCCCTATGAATACAACGAGGTGCAGGTTAAAATCACATCCGGAAGTTATGACTTTTACGCGAAAGGGCAGACTGTCATTTCAGCCGGCTGGAAGGCGCTCTACGGCTCGTCGTCCTTTGACGAAAACGATGACGAGGATATGAGAGACCAGAGCCTGCCGAGTCTCGTGCAGGGCACGAAAACCGGTTTCAAAGAGGTGCGCATCGTAAACGGCAAAACTAAGCCGCCCGCCCGCTATACCGAGGCGACTCTGCTCACCGCTATGGAAAATCCGTCTTCCCAGGTGGAGGACGGCGCTCTCAAGACCGCGCTCAAAAACGCGGGAGGCATAGGCACGCCCGCCACGAGAGCGGATATAATCGAAAAACTGTTTGACTGTTTTTATATCGAGCGCAGGGGCAAGGAAATTCACCCGACTTCAAAGGGAAGGCAGCTCGTTTCCATCGTGCCCGAAGACCTGCGCTCCGCCGAACTTACCGCGCGCTGGGAGCAGAAACTCTCTCTCATCGCCGACGGCAAGGTAAGGGACAGGGACTTTATAAACGAAATGCGCACATACGCCTCGTCCCTCGTTTCGGATGTCAAAAAGAGCCGGGCGCAGTACAGGCACGACAATATCACCCGCGAAGTCTGCCCCGAATGCGGAAAGTATCTGCTTGAAGTAAACGGCAAAAAGGGCAAGATGCTCGTGTGTCAGGACAGGGAGTGCGGCTACCGCAAGAGTCTGTCCGTAATCACCAACGCCAGATGTCCGCGCTGCCATAAAAAACTTGAAATGCGCGGCGAAGGCGAAAAGAAGATGTTTTACTGCGTCTGCGGCTACCGTGAGAAACTCAGCGATTTTGAAAAACGCAGGAGCACGGACGGTGCAGGAAAACGCGATGTAGAAAAATATTTGAGGGAGCAGAGCAGGCAGCCGAAGCCCGGAAACACGGCTCTTGCCGACCAGCTTGCCGCTTTACTGGAGGGTGAGGAATGAAAAGAATAATATGCGCCCTTACGGCGGCACTGATGATTCTGAGCATTACCGCCTGCACGGAAAAGAGCGGGCAGGGCAAATCGCTCAGTTATCCCCTTGAGGCGTCACCGTCAACCCTTGACCCGCAATATGCGGACGAAACAGGGGCTAAACTTATAATCAACAATGTGTTTGAAGGTCTTGTAAGGCTCGACGGCGAAGGCGGGATTATACCCGGACTTGCCGAAACCTGGGAAGTATCCGACGACGGTCTTATCTATACTTTCCATCTGCAGGAGGGCACCGAATGGTACTGCCCCGCCACGCTTAAAAAAGAATACGGCGACGAATTCTACGATAAGTTTTCAAGCGCGAAAGTTACCGCCGCCGATTTTGTGTTTGCCTGCCGCAGAGCGGTTGACCCCGCAACGGCGTCGCCCCTTGCTCACAGGCTCGGCGTAATCGAAAACGCCTCTCAGATAGGCGCGGGCGAAAAAGATGTGACCTCGCTCGGCGTTACCGCGCAGGATGACACCACACTCATATTCCGCCTTGCGATGCAGTGCCCCGATTTTCTTACGAGGCTCACCGAAAGCGAGTTTATGCCCTGCAACGAAGAATTCTTCAATGAAATGGGCGGCAGATACGGCCTTACCGTAAGGCATATTATGTGTAACGGACCTTTCTTTATCAGTTACTGGGACCCCGAGGCGTCAATGACGGTGAAGGCAAACAGATACTACGCGGGCACCCGCACGGTGCTGCCCGTATCGGTAAGTTTCGTTTTCGGTAACGACAGTGAAACCGTGAACAAAAAACTTGCCTCGTCTTCGTTTTCAGCCGCTTTTCTCAGCCCCGACGAGCCCCTTCCATCAAATGTGAAAGTTGAGAAAAATGTTGTCAACACCGTTTACGGCTTTATATTCAACTGCTCCGACGAAGTGCTTAAAAAAGGCGACATAAGAAAAGGGCTTTGCGGCTCAATCGACAGAAGCCTTTTTGAAACCGAGGCGGACAATGTATATCCGCAGAGCGGCGTAATCCCCGAAAGCTGTGTCGCGGGCGCGTATTCCTACCGCAGTCTGGTAGGCGAGCAGACACCCGTGATTGAGCATAATGAAACCGAAGCAGTCAAGAGGTGGAATAAAGGTCTCGCCTCGCTTGAAACGGATAAAGTAACCCTCACCGTGCTCTGCCCCGAAGAGTATGAAAACGCGGTGAGAAATCAGATACAGATTTGGCAGAGGCTTTTCGGCCTGAGCATAACGGTGAGCGTTGAGTCCGCATCCCCAGCACAGATTGCCTCGGGCATAAAATCGGGCAACTTCCAGATTGCTCTCGGGAGCGTGACGGCTCAGCAGAATGACGCGGTAAGTTTCCTCGCGGACCTCAGCGAAACAAATCCTTTCCGCTACAACTCGAAGAATTACCGCGCTGTAATCGAGCGCCTTGTGACCGTGACAAGCGAAGAGGATATTACGGGCGGCTGCTTCACGGCGGAGGATTATCTGCTCAAGCAGGGAGTATGCTTCCCGCTGTATTCAAAAGCCGCGAGATTTGTGGTTTCAAACGATGTATCGGGCATTGAGATGCCCGGCTCACAGGCAACGGTATCTTTCATAAATGCGAAGTAAAGGCGGGGTGAAAGAATGAAAACCGGAACTAAATTTGCTGTTGCAGGCGCGTCCACCGGCATAGTGACGGCGGCTGTGCCGATTGCATACGGAGTATATCTGAGCAAAAAGCGCAAACCGCTTGATGACGACGATATGCTCAGAGCCGAAAACGGCGCGTTTATCACCGCCGACTCACGGCAGACGGTGCTCACCGGGATTGACCTCGGCTCGCCCGCCCTCAGATGCACCCGCGATACCGAAGCGGTCTCGCTTCAGCCCGAAAACATTTTCGGCGAACTTGAGGCGAGATTCGGCAACTACGGCGCGCGTGAGATTTTCGGTAAATGCACCGACAGTTTTATTACCAAACAGGATATTAAAGAAATAAAAAAACTCGGTATCAACTGCGTGAGGATACCGGTGTACTCATATCTGCTGTTCAGAGACGGCAAACTCAAAAAAACAGAGCCGGAACTTGACAGAGTCGACAAACTCGTTGAAAAATTCGGCAAGGCGGGTATCTATTCCGTGCTCTCGCTCGAATATGTGCCCGGATTTGAAGACGGCAGGGAGGATTCCTTCCTCTCGCAGGGCAGAAAAGGCTTTGCCCTGAGAAACGCCGCGATATCCATGTGGCTCAAAATCGCCGAGCATTATAAAGACGTGCCGTCGGTTGCCGCCTACGATATCCTTGACAGAGGCGCTCTCGGTTTTGAGTGCGACGATAACGCCGTAAATTTCTATATAAGGGCGGTCAAAGCGCTCAGGAATACGGGCGACAGCCATATCGCGATTCTGCAGATTCCCGAAATTGACGAGAGCAGAATTGAAGAAATCAAAAACCTAAATGCCGCAATCGGCACGGGCAGAAAATACTGTTCATTTTATGAAACTCAGGCCCTTGCGGCAAAAACGAAAACGCTCGGGGAAAAGGGAATTGCCTCTTTTATCACCAATTTAAGGCCCTCAAGTTTCACCGGCGCGCTCGAGGCTTTCGGCGGCGCGGGTGTCAGCGGAGTATTCACGGGATACAAGGGCGTTAAGGACTGCATCTACTGCGGCAGCAGCCCTGTTACCGACCTTAAACTCGACACCTATGAAAGCATAAACGAAAAACTTGCCGACGCTTTCGCGACAGGCACTTATACCAAAAACGAAGCACTTGAAAACGAAGTCAGGAATGCGGCTCAGAATATCGTATTCCGTAAAGTAATCAAAGAACCGATTAAAATACATTATTCCCGCGGCAAAGCATATTCGGCGGGAATATAAGCGGAGGAACATATATGAAAAAGAATGCAATCAGAATTACAGCGCTTGTTATTGCCGCTCTCCTTATCTTTTCCGCCTGCGGCGGCAAAACAAACAATACGGATAATAACGGCGAGCCCACATCCGAGTCCTTTTCCGAAATGCCTCAGGGCACTTCTCAGACAGTCACGGAAACAGAGACGCAGGCTCCCGCGCCCAAATACACCGTTGCCGACAATCTCATAGCCCTCACCTTTGATGACGGCCCCGGCACGGATTCCTCCGCCAAAATTCTCCGTTTACTTGCCGAAAATGATTCCTACGCCACCTTCTTTATGGTCGGCTACAACATTGACGAGCATCCCGATGCGGTCAAGGCGGCGTTTGACAACGGAAACGAGATAGCGAATCATACTAAAGGCCACAAGTATCTTTCAAAATCCACACCTGCCGAAATACACGAGCAGGTAAACTATGTAAACGATAAAGTTGAGCAGATTACGGGCAAAAGACCGACTCTCCTCAGGGCGCCCGGCGGCAATATAGGCAACTCGGCGGCGGAAACGGGTATGCCTCTCATTCAGTGGAGCATTGACACAAACGACTGGAGGCATAAAGACAAGCAGAGTTCTTCGAGAACGGAAGAACAGAGAAACTCCGAGATAAACGGAATTGTCGATCACGTTATGTCAAATGTTTCGCCCGGCTGTATAATTCTTATGCACGAGATTTATGATTTCAGCGCCGATGTGTGCGAGATACTCATTCCGAAACTTGTGCAGGCGGGCTACAAACTTGTAACCGTCAGCGATATGTTTGAGGCATACGGCATAGAGCTCAAAGCGGGCGAGGTTTACAGATACGCCGAGAGCAAGGCGGCGGCGCAGAGCAACACGGTAAAAGTGGAGCCCGGCAGTTACACCGTCACAACGGCGTCGAGCAGCCTTAACCTCAGGGCGGATTCAAACAGCGATGCCGCGGTGCTCACCGAAGTGCCCAAGGGCACGGTAATCACGGTGACCGAGAGCGTTGAAGGCTGGGCAAAAACCACCTACGGCGGACAGACAGGCTGGGTGAGCACAAAGTATATAACCGCTGTACCCGTGCAGTAAAAAATTTATAAAAAAAAGCAGACCTGTCACCGACGGGTCTGCTTTTTTTTATCTGCGGTATTATTCTGTCCTGAGCGCTATTACCGGATCTTTCTTCGAGGCAATCTTTGCGGGGATAAGACCTGCAACAAGCGTGAGCACAATGCTTATGATAATCAGGATTATCGCGCCGTTAAACGGAAGCTGCGCAACGTGGGGGATGGTGGTTACATATTTTATTACCATATTTATCGGGATGCACAGCAGGAGCGTTGCGCCTATGCCTATCGCGCCCGACACAAGTCCCACGATAAATGTCTCGGCGTTGAATACGCGGGAAATATCTCTCTTTGACGCGCCGATAGCACGCAGTATGCCGATTTCCTTAGTTCTTTCAAGCACGGAAATGTAGGTGATAATGCCTATCATGATTGAAGAAACAACGAGCGAAATGGCAACGAAAGCAATCAGCACATAGGAAATGATGTTGATTATCTTTGTGACGGAGGTCAGCAGAAGACCGATGTAATCGGTGTATTTGATTTCCGCGCCCTCGTGCTCCTTGTTGTATTCTTCGATGAGTTTTGAAATTTCGTCTTTCGCCTCAAAGTCCTTGGGGTAGATGTTTATCTGCGTAGGCACGTTTATGTCGCCCGCGCCGAGCATTGAAAGAGCCTGAGCATAGTTCGCGGCAAGCGGCTGAGGCACTTCCTCCTCGGGCTCCTCTTCGGGCTGAGTTTCCTCTTCTGTCTTATCGGCGCCGGGAGTTTTCTCATCCTTTTCCGCCTTGTCTTTGCCCTCTTCTTTTTCGGGCCCGGCGGGAGTTTCCGCCTCGCCTTCGGGTGTCGCCATATCGTCAAACTGACCGCTGGCTATCGCGTAGAGCACCTTGAGTTTCGTGGAGTTATCGAGCATTGAAAACATATTGAGCGCCTGCTCGCCTGTCATTGAGCCCATTCCCTCAATCTCGTAGCCCGCGAGCATATCGTTGAGGTTTGCTATCAGTTCCGCCCTCTCGGAGGAGGAGCGTATGGGCTTAAGCAGAAGTTCGACGGTCCTCTTGTATCTCTCCGCCTCTTCGCCGCTGTAATTCGCGTCAATCGCCGCGTACACGTCTTCTTCCGTTGCGGGCGGCAGGGAGGAGAGGTCAAACTGCTGCGCGGTGAATCCGGCTTTCGCCTCTTCGTCGCTCTTGTAAGCAAAGCCCGCGCTCGGAGTTTCAAACACATCCGTGTTCTTTGCCTCGGCGGCTGTCGTTTTCTCTTCCGGCTTCGCGGCTTTTGTATCCGCTTTTTCTTCCTTCGCGGTTTCTTCGGTCACAAACGGGAGGCCTGTGAAAACATCAATGTCGGGATGCGCTTTCTGCTGTTTTACGATTTCTCTCTTGTTTGTCGCCTCAACCACATACTGCGTAAGGTCGGTGGTATAGCCGACGGAGCCGGTAGTGACAACCATAATGCTGTCATCGCTCGGGCGGATAATACCGACTATCGTGATATCCTCCGCTTTTTCGATTACGCTCTGCACATAGTAATCGTCGCCGTGCATATCCTCCCACTGAGAGGTTTCCTTGTTGTAACTGTAATAATCGGGCTCGAGCACGAGTTTGAATTTTCTGCCGATGATTTCATCGTAGTCAATCTCGTATTTCTTGACCTGCGCCTCTTCGCCCGAGGCAACGCTCATAAACGATGAGGTAAGTTCGGTGGCGCTCATAATGCCGAGGCCCTGAATTGCGAGGTCGCTGATTTCGTTGTTTTTATCTACAACCAGCACCACTTCGTTATACTTTGACGGCCAGCTGCCCTTCACAAGGTCATACTGATTTCTGAGCAGTTCTTCGTTATCAACGAGTTCGAGCCAGGAGTTATAGTAACTCTGGTAGGTTTCCATCGTGGTGGAGTCGATATTGTAGCCGCCGAAATCGAAGGAGCCCATCATACTGTTCATAAGGTCGATTATCGGGCTCGGGTAAACCTGATTTAAGCCTTCGGATGTGTCGGAGTAATAGATGTTCATATCTCCGGCGTATTTATACTGAATTGAACTTACATACTGATCAATCTGCGCTTTGTTGTCGGTGAGAAATTTCTTGAAGGATTCAAGGTCGTTTGTCCATACTTCCGACGAAAGCGATTCCATCATACTCGCGGAGAGTGTGTTTGAATATACCTTGTCAAGCGCGTGGTCAACCTCTCCGGTCGAGCCGGGCGTCATGCCCGAAAATGATGTGAGCAGGGAGTTTAAGTCCATCGTGTTGGTGTCAACCGTGATGGGGTAGGAGGTGAGAGCCTCCTGCTGAATTGAATCGATATATGCCTGGAAGCCGTTTGAGAGCGCGAGAATAAGCGCTATGCCTATGATGCCTATACTGCCCGCAAACGAGGTGAGGAAGGTGCGCGCCTTCTTGGTCATAAGGTTGTTGAGTGAAAGGGAGAGGGCTGTAAGGAAAGACATGGAGGGCCTTGTTTCCTTGCCGCTCTTCTTTTCCTTTGTTACGGTTTCTTCCTGCGCGGTTTCGTCTTCGCTCTCGCTGTAGGGCATACTGTCGGCTGTTATGTTGCCGTCAACAAGTCTTATAATTCTTGTGGAGTATTCATTTGCGAGGTCGGGATTGTGAGTGACCATAATAACAAGGCGGTCCGCGCTCACTTCCCTGAGTATATCCATAATCTGTATGCTCGTGTCGGAGTCAAGCGCGCCCGTAGGCTCGTCCGCAAGGAGGATTTCCGGGTCGTTGACAAGGGCTCTGGCTATGGCAACTCTCTGCATCTGACCGCCCGAAAGTTGATTGGGGCGTTTGTTCAGCTGGTCGCCGAGCCCGACTTTTTCGAGCGCCTCTTTCGCCCTTCTCTTTCTCTCCTCTTTAGAAACGCCGGAGAGGGTGAGGGCAAGTTCAACATTTGAGAGCACGCTCTGATGCGGTATCAGGTTGTAACTCTGAAAAATGAAACCGACCGAATGGTTGCGGTAATTGTCCCAGTCCCTGTCATTGAAATCCTTGGTGGATTTGCCGCCGATTATAAGGTCGCCGCTGGTGTACTGGTCAAGGCCGCCGATTATATTGAGGAGCGTGGTCTTGCCGCAGCCCGAGTGTCCGAGTATTGAGACAAACTCGCTCTTGCGGAATTCCACGGATACGCCTTTGAGCGCGGTTACGCTTGTATCCCCGGTAGGATATTCTTTTACTATATCAACAAGTTTAAGCATACTAACCTCCATTGCTTTCGCTTGACGAAATGATAAAAATCTGTTACACTTGTAACAGTTACAATTGTAACCTTAAAATATGAACATTTCAATAACTCTCACCGAAATGTTACAAAAGAGGCATATCTGTAAATGAGTAAAAACGGTAAAGACAGTATTTCAATCACAAAAGAGTGTATGGCGACCGCCCTGATGATGCTTATGGAAGAAAAGCCCTATGAGGAAATCTCCATTGTGGACATCACTTCACGCGCGGGCTTTTCGCGCATGACTTTTTACAGGAACTACACCTGCAAGGATGATGTCCTTGTTTATTACCTGCTTGAAAAAGCGAAGGATTTTTCCGACAAACTATCCGGCCACAGGTTTGAATCCGTGCACGACCTTATTGTGCAGGTGGGGCTGTTTATCCAGAGCAATTATTCATTCACCGTTGCCGCCGTAAAGACGGGGCAGAGCGAGAGGCTCATTAATGAACTGCTGTTAAAACTGTTCTCCGCATTTCCCGGAATACAGGGCAACACGGAGAACGAATATATTACTTCATTTTATCTTGGCGCGGTGCTCGGAGTTTTCCGCAAATGGTTTGAGCGTGATATGGAGGAATCCGTCTATGAAATCGCGGACCTTATCTGCGGGCTCATCGACACCGACTCCGCCGAAAAATTTACGGCGTATAAGTGATGGTGAAGCAGTGGGATTTCAGTTTGCCTCTCATAAGAGAAGTTCTGAAATCGTTGCCGCCCATTGACATACCGCATACGTCGATTCTGTCAATATAACCGATACTGTTATTATATGCTCCGTCGTGGCTTACTATGTTAAGCCATTCGGCGGGGTTTTCGCTTATCCTGGGATTAAGCCCGTTTCTCGATGCGTAGCCCTTTATGAGCGAGAGCATCTCCTGGGCGGAATATGTGACGGTGGAAACCTCGGTCGTTTCGGGGCTCTTTGTGCCGCCGCACAGGTAACTCACCTTTGAGCCGCCCCAGGCGTTTACGGATGATGTGGTGGTGCCTGCGCAGTTTGAATAATAAACCGCGTTTATATACTGGCCGCCGTATGAAATGTAGGTGGCGTGAGGCTGCTGCTCGGCGGAATCAATCTGGAGAATTTCCATAACCGCTCTTTCAACATTGGTGCCCGCGTAGTTGTAGCCGTAGTCCATAGTCTGACCCGCGCCGAAGTTGCCTTTTCTCATAGCGTATGTGTAGGCGCACACAGCCTGTGCCTTGAGCGCTTCGTAGGGGGCGTTGTCGCCTATTTCCTGCTTGACGGTTTTGCACAGGAATTCGAGCAGAGTCATACCGCCGCTGCCGTCTTCCTTGGGCTCCTCGGCGTACATCGGAGTATTCGGGTCGCCCTGCACGATAGTGGTGCCGGGGTAATAGGCGGAAAGAATTTCTTTATAGGATTTGCCGTTTCGAGCCATAACCTTTGCGCCGTCCTGACTCATTCCCACGCCGTGACCCCAGCCGTAAACCGTGAAGGTAAAAGTGCCGCTGTAAGCGGGCGCGGCAGTCGCGGTGATTGTGGAGGATGAGGATTCGCCCTTGCGCGTGGTGGTTGTCTGCCCTTTTTCCGCCGTGCTCCCCGTTTCGGTGAGAGAAGTCTCGGTAACGGTGACTGTTGCGGAGGTTTCAAGCTGCGGAATTGATGTGGGCGAGGTGGTGAAGCCGTAGCCCGAAGCGATGCCCGGGTTGCCGGCATAGAAGGTGGATGTTATTATATCGCGAGTGGTTTCCGTAAGCAGATCGCTTTCGGATGTCATTTCGTAGTAATTAAGGAAGGTGTCCGATAAATCGCGTGAGTCGTATTCAACCGCCGCAAATTCGTCGGCGCCCGTGTTTGATACTTCGGCCGTTGATTCCGAAACGGATGCGCTCTGCCTGAAAAGAATGATGCAGGCCACAAGGCAGGCGAGCACAGCCGCGCCTATGCCGCAAAGCACTGCTATAAAGCCTTTCTTTGACAGATGCGTTTCTTTATATGTGGGCACCTGAATGCCGTTGCAGGCGGCGTCCTCCGTCATTTCGCAAAGACGCATTATCGCGGCGGCAAGAAGGTGCTTTTTGTCTTCTCCTTCAAGAGCGTGCAGGACTTCTATTTTCGCGCTTTCCCCGTTTGCCGTAGCGAGAGTGACGGTGTCTTCATCCGAAGGCATCGAAATATATACTCCGAGTTCTCTGCCTTCCGCGTCACGGGCGGCTTTCGCGTTTTCTGCGGCGAGCGCTTTTTCGCTCATATCCGGGTTCGGCGCGGTTTCGTCCTGCTCTGTATCCGCAACGGTGAAAAGGTCCGTCAGAGGATCGACACTGCCGATTACCTTCATAAACGCCTGCGCTCCCGCACCGGGGAAGAGGGCAACCGTTTTGCCCGTTTCGCTTATATCGCGGATAAAATCGGATATCTTATCTTTTGCGGAGCGGGTGTCTTCAAACACGCCCGCTTCGATTGCGTCGGCGAGTCTTTCCTCCTGAGCAGGCACAATTATCGCCTTGCCCGTGCCTATGCCGCAGGCGACGGCGCTGAAAAGACCGTCTTTTGAAAGATATACTTTGCCGCCTTCGGGGCAGGCGCTCTGCACATTGTACGCTTTCGGGTCTGTGGGCAGATTGCTTCCCGCTCTCTCAACTATGAGCGAGGAGCGCAGAATCTTCGCTCCGGTTTCTTTGAGCAACACGAACTTGGCGGGTACGAAATGCTCTTCGCCCGCAAATACTATTGATGTTTTGCCCTCTCTCGCGAGGTCCGCGGCCTGCTTTGCCGCCTGTGCGGGGTCGGTGTAAAAATTCGTCTGCTGCACATCGAGTTTTTCCGCCGCTATGCCTCTGAGGTTGCCGTAAGCTTCTGCGTCCGGTATGAAAAGGGTTACTTTAACTGCCAAAGTCTCAACTCCTTTTTCGGGAGAATGAAGAATTATATCTTAAATTACCACCTGGGGTCGTTTGCGTAGGGGTTGGTTTTCTTGTTTGCGTTGTACCACGCCTGAGGATATTTCGGGTTGCTGTTTACAACTACTCTCGAGGTGTCAACCGTGTCGGACTCGCCGTCTCTCTTGAGGCGGGCGACTATAACGAGTCTGCCTCCGTCAAAGTCGTAGCAGCAGGTGGAAAGAGTAAGAATCTTATCCGTCGGGGAGATGTCAACGCCGGTAGTGTAGAATTTTCTCTTGTCCACTTCCTGGATATATTCGGCAAACTTCTGCTCGCTGATGTCGATGAAGTTGTAGGGGAAAACATAGCCGTTGTCCTGGCTCGGAGCGGAGTTGGTGATGAAAGCGGCGTAAACAAACCATACGTGGTCGCCGTAAATGGTGTTGCACTCAATCACCGGTGCGCTCTTGAAGCCTTCGGGCTCGCGGTAGTTTTCGAGCATACCGAAAATCAAATCGTCATAGTGCATATTGTGGCCGTAGATTACGGTGTTTTTCGGCAGGTTTTTGAGGTCTTCTATTCTGTAATCATAGAAGGGCACGCCGTAGTTGGTCCACTTCTTGTAAATGTTTCTGTGAAGATAGTAGTCATTGTCCGACGCCTGCGCTATGGGCAGATTGATTTCGAGCGCGGGTATGGAAATCCAGCCCTTGAGGTCGCTGTTAACCTTGAACAAATGCCTGTATTTCGCAAGCATGCCCGAGGGATACTCGGTGTCGTCGTCTTCGTCTTTTTCTATCTCGTCAACGGTGCCGGTAACCTCTTTGTCAAGAGTGTCCGAAATCGCCGTTTCGTTTTTCTTGTATTTATAGGGCTCAAGGATGTAGGTGTTTGCGAGAATTGCGCTGCTGACAAGAATTACGATAATCGAAACTGCAAGCACAATCCTGCGGATGATATCGCCCTTGTATTTTTTGCCGCTGAGCTCCGCGGTTTCCCTCTTTGCCCTCTGTCTGTCTTTCCTGGTGATTTTGCCGTCGTCCTCGATGATTTCATCGGGCACAACGCCTACGGTGCGCTGACCGTCGCCGGGAAGCAGGTCAAAAACAAAGCCGTTTTCCTGCGCGGTTTCTTCGGGAATATTTACAACGGGATTGACGGCTTCGGTTTTGGCGGTTGCCTCTGCCTGCGGGGCGGGCTTATCGCCGAGAAGAGCGGCAAGTTCATCCGCAAACTCCGCCGAGTCGGTATCAATGCCGCCGGGAGCTTTTGCCGGAGCGCTCTGCACGGGTACCTGAGGCTCCTTTTCGGGAGCAAAATCCTTTGTGAGATCATCCGATTTTGAAATATCGCTCACGAAGGGCGCAATATCTTCGTTTGACTCTATGTCGGTGAGAATCCTGTCAAAGCCGGGCTCTTTCTCAGCGTCGGACTTGAGGGATTCTATCATGCTCATGATATCCTCTTTTGCGCTGTCGTTACTCTCTGCGGAAACCCCGGGGGAATTCACCTTTTCCCTGATGTCCACTTTAGGCTCTTCCGGGCTCTCCCCCGCGGGAGCGTCCGAGGTGATATCGTCGAGTTTCTGGGGCACTATGGTAACGGGGCCCGTGCTCATGATATCGTCATAAAGAGACTGAAGTTCATCCTCAAGGCTCTTTTCGGTTTTTTCTATATCGCTGTGATAACCGTCAAACACAACCTCTTCGCTGTCCTTATCCGCGAGAAAGCTGCCGAGGTCTATTTCGGTCAGAGTTTCCTCGTCCGCGATTGAGTTGATTTCGTCGGGTAAATTTTTATCCTTATCTGCCATTTCCGTTCTCCTTTGTCTTATTTACCGGGTGATAGACCTGAGACATTATCAGTCCGGACTGGGCTCCCATTTCGCGGAGCCTTTATAAGGATTGGTCTTGCCGTGTGAATTGTACCATATCTGAGGTCTGCGGTAATCGGGATTGTCTTTTACGAGAGAGGTATCAATGCTTATATCTTCGCCCTCGTGAAGCAGACGCCCGACAACTACAAGCCTTGTGTCAACGCTTTTGCCGTAATCGTAAATGCAGGTGGAAAGGGTGAGAATCTTATCGGAGGGCTCGAGCGAAACGCCCGTATCATAGAGCATCCTCTGCCTTACCTGCTGAATATAGCCGACCATATTGTTTTCGGACATATCGGGGTAAATATAATTGAAGAAGTATCCGTTATCCGCCGAAGGCTCGGTGGTGGAAAGGAATACCGCGCAGATTTTGTATGTATATTCACCGTAGAGAGTGGTGAGTTTCATTATCGGGTTTTTGATGAAATAATCCTTGCTCCTGTAATCGTAAAGCGAGCGGAAGGACTGCTTCGGAATTCCGTCGGACCTGCCTGTGGTGTGGCCGTGGATTATCATATTCTTTGAGATATCCGCCGTGTTGCTGCAGCGGTAATCGAGGTAGATATTGCCGTAGTTGAGGCTGCTCGTCTCGGTGGTATATCTCTCATAGAAATCGTAGGTGAGATAGTGGCTGTTGTCTTTGCTCTGCACCACCGGAGTGTCAATCTCGGTGCCCGGAATTGAAAGCAGGGCAGCCGTGTGGCTGTTGGCGGCATAGAGAGGTTTCATATTTTCGAGAATGCCGTCGGGATACTTGACGCTTTTCATATTGTTGGGAATTACTGCGGCAAGGTTTTGGGAAAGCGTGTCGGTAACAGCGCCTTCAGCGAGCGACCAGTTTGCCTGAGAGGCGGTTTCCTCTCCTCCCGCGCCGCTGCGGAAATTGAGCGCGGAGAGCACTATAAGCACTGCCGCGGCCACCGCAAACACGGGGCACAGTATACTCCAGATTTTATTTTTCATTGGGTTATCCTCCTTGGTGAGGTTTGCTTGTAAGATATCTGCGCAGCAGGTTGAGCGCGCGCGAGGCGGCAACAAAGCGGTTGTAGTCTCTGTCGTTTCTGCCTGTTTCAATCTTTTCGCACAGGGTTACTCCCGGCGCGTCAAGAGCGGTATATATGAGGCCCGGCGCTTTGCCCTCTTCGTCTGAATCGGGGCCCGCGAAACCGGTTACCGAAAGGCCGATGTCCGCGCCCGTCACTTTTCGCACGCCCTGCGCCATTTCTCTTGCCGTCTCTTCGCTGACGGCGCCGTGCAGAGCGAGAGTTTCGGGGCTTACTCCGAGAGCCTTTTCCTTTACTTCGTTTGCGTAGGTGATGATGCCGTGCTTAAACACCGCGCTTGCGCCCGGCACATCGGTTATCCTTTTTGCTATGAAACCCGCCGTGCAGCTTTCGGCTGTCGCAACGGTGAGATTTGCTTCTTTGAGAAGGGGCACAACCGCCTGCTCAACGCCTTCAACATCAATGCCGTAAACATAATCGCCCAGGCGCTTTTTCAGTTCTTCAATCACGGGGGCGCAGAGCAGATCCGCCTCTTCTTTATTGTGCGCTCTTGCGGAAACTCTGAGATACGCCTCTCCTGTTTTGCAGTAGGGGGCGACAGTGGGATTTTCGCCGTCGAGCAGTTCGCCCGCAATCTGAGCCATAGTGCTTTCGCCTATGCCGATTGTGCGCACCTGATGCGAAACTATCGTGCAGGTGCGGTACTCTTCGAGGAAGGGCACAACGCTCTGCCTGAACATCGGCTCCGCCTCAAACGGAGGGCCGGGCAGGAGCACAAGGCACTTGCCGTCTTTTTTCATACCGAGACCGGGTGCGGTGCCGTTGTAGTTTCTGAACACGGTTGCTTCTTTGGGGGCATATGCCTGACGCAGGTTGCTGTCAGCCATTTTTCTGCCCGCTCTTGTGAAATAATCTTCAATCTGCCGGGCAAGTTCCGGTCTGAATTCGAGTTCATAACCGAAAGCCTTTGTGCAGACGTCTCTTGTAATATCGTCGGGTGTGGGCCCGAGCCCGCCTGTGGTTATCACTATATCGCTTCTGCCCAGGGCGCGCTCAAGCGCGTCGGCGAGGCGCTGCTCATTGTCGCCCACGGTTTCGTGGTAGAGCACGGAGATGCCCATATCGGCAAGCGCGCGGGAGAGAAATCTGCAGTTTGTGTTGAGAATATCGCCGAGCAGGATTTCGGTGCCGACCGACAGTATTTCACATATCGACATTTCAGTATATCTCCTGAATGTTAATAATTATCTGGCGCTGATGTTAACAAATCTTGCATTCTGAGCCGCTTCGGCTATCATCGGCGCGTAATCGAAGGCCTCTTCGGCGCGCTCCACATAGTCGAGAGTCGGCCTTGTTCTCGGGTGCTTCGGGGTGAATACCGTGCAGCAGTCTTCGTAGGGAAGCACGGAAATATCAAATGTATCTATCTTTCTCGAAATCGCGATGACCTCGTCTTTATCCATACCTATGAGCGGCCTGAATACGGGCATATCGCACACATTGTCGGTGCAAATCATGGCGTAGAGAGTCTGGCTTGCCACCTGACCTACGCTCTCGCCCGTGATGAGCGCGCCCGCCTTTTCGCGAAGGGCTATTATCTGAGCAACCCTCATCATCATGCGGCGCATAATCACGGTAAAAATTTCTTCGGGGCAGTTATCCTTGATTTTTTCCTGAATACCGGTAAAGGGGACTACCCACAGACCGATTTTGCCCGAATACTCCGACACTTTCCCGAGCAGTGAGTGTACCTTCTGCTCCGCTCTCTCGCTTGTGTAGGGGGGAGAGGCAAAATGCACGGCGGTAAGTTCAAGCCCTCTTTTAGCCATCATATAGCCGGCCACGGGGCTGTCAATGCCGCCGGAAATGAGCAGGCACGCTTTGCCGGACGAGCCTACGGGCATACCGCCCGAGCCTTTTATCTGCCTGCCGTGAATGTAGGCGTATTCGTCCCTGATTTCAACATTTACCACCACATCGGGCGAGTGTACGTCAACCGTGAGGTGAGGGAAGGCTTCAAGAATTCTGCCGCCCGTTTCCCTGCATATTTCGGGAGACTGAAGCGGGAATTTTTTATCGCTCCTCTTCGCTTCAACCTTGAAGGTCTTTGCGCAGCTGAGTTCATCTTCAAGGTATTTGACGCAGGCGTCGAGTATCACATTGAAATCTTTTTCAACCGCCGCCGCTCTCGAAAATGCCGCTATGCCGAATACCTTCGCGATTTTTTCGCAGGCTTCGTCAAGGTCGATGCTGTCGTCCGCAGGGGAGGCGACTATGGTTGACTGAGCAACCGAAAAATCGAATTTGCCGAGTGACGAGAGGCGGTGCTTCATATTTTTAATGAGAATGTCCTCAAATGTGCGCCTGTTGAGGCCTTTGAGTGCAAGCTCACCGTTTTTGATAAGTATAACTTCTTTCATCGCGGTCTCCGGTTTATTTAGAGTAAATTTCTTTTTTCGCGCGGGCAATCATATCGCAGAGGAAGTCGATTTCCTCCTCGGTGGTGTATCGTGAAAAACTGATTCTTATGGGGCTTTCGAGGCGCCCGCCGGGCAGATTCATCGCTTTGAGCACTCTGCTCTTTTTACCCTTTGAGCAGGCTGAGCCCGATGAAACGTAAACTCCGTTTGCGGAGAGGAAGTTGAGCATCGGCTCGCTTTTTATGCCTGTTACGGATACGTTTGTCACATAGGGTGAGGAATCCGCGGGGGAGTTTACCTCAATGCCGCCTTCAAGAGCAAAGCGGTCAAGCATCCTCTTTCTGAGGGCGGACATTTTTTCTCTTTCTGCGTTTATATTGGGCAGGGCCTTAACCGCGGCGGCGAATGCCGCTATCGCGGGCACAGCCTCAGTGCCGGGGCGCACCTTGCTCTCCTGCTCGCCTCCGTAAACGCGGGGAAGTATGGAGACGTTTTTGCTTATGTAGAGCGCGCCTGCGCCTTTTACGCCGTGAATCTTATGTGCGCTTATGCTCATAAGGTCAACTCCGAGCGAGGAGGGTCTTAGCGGCATCTTGCCGAATGCCTGCACCGCGTCGCAGTGAATAAGGGCGTGCGAGTCCGCTCTCACAGCCGCCTTCTTTGCAGAAGCGACGGGCAGCACAGCGCCCGTTTCGTTGTTGACAGCCATCATGCTTATGAGAATTGTGTCGGGTGTTACGGCGTCAAACAGATCTTTTTCGCTTATGTTTCCGTCCGCGCCCGGTTTAAGCCTGACTATTTCAAAGCCGCTGTTGCCGAGTTTCGTGAGCGTATCATAAACGGCGGGGTGCTCGATTTCGGTTGATACTATTCTTTTACCGTATCTCTTCATTTTTTCTGCGGCGCCCAGCACGGCGAGGTTATCGCTTTCCGTGCCGCCGGATGTGAAATAAATTTCGCCCGGTGAGCAGTGAAGAAAATCCGCGATTGCTTCTCTGCTGCCTTCGAGCAGGGCGTTTGCGGAGTTTCCGACGCCGTGCAGAGAGGAGGGATTTCCCCAGAATTCCTTTATTGCTTTTTCCGCCGCAAGCACCGCTTCTTCGCAGGGCATCGTGGTGGCGCTGTTATCAAAATAAGCCGAAGTTATCATATTTTTTCTCCGTAAAAAAGCCGCTTTTCGTATGCCTGCGTTTTCCGATTTTTTGGCACATATTTAACACATTATACTATATATATATAAATATTTCAAGTATTTTATAAGGGCTGGGCTCTCGGCAGGGGAGCGGAGAACAAAAACGCATCACTTGAAAAAACTGACAAATTTGGTATAATGAGCAGACAATTACGAAAGGAGAGTGTGATTATGAAGAAAATGACGGCTCTGCTCTGCTGCGCGCTGATACTTTTTTCCGCTTTTTCCGTAAGCGGATTTGCGCAGGACAGTTCACTTGGTTTCGGCGGCGGAAAATTCAAAATTCTTGTGCTGTCGGATACGCAGGATGATCAGAATCCCGCGCCCGATATGCTTAACCTTATTGAAAAGGCGATAGAGGAAACCTCGCCCGACCTTATCGTGTTTACGGGCGACCTGATTGAGGATTCAAGGCCCGTGCTCGATTTCTTTACGGATGACGAGCCCTTCAGAGACGGTGTTGTTGTTAAAAATCTCGGCAAGGTTGACCGTGAGAAAACTCTTGAAAACGTAAAGACGGCGGCTGATGCCGTGCTCTCTGTTTTTCAGGCGTCGGGCGTACCCTTTGCGATTGTGCAGGGCAACAACGACTACAAGGCCGAAATCACAAACGAGGAGTGGCTTGAGTTTTATTCTCACTACTCAAACTGCCTCACCTTTGACGAAAGCGATGATTCGGAGGGCAGGATAGACTATCACCTTGAGATAACCGATTCCTCCGGCGCGGATAAATTCAACCTCTGGATTATGGATACCGGCAGGCACGGACTTAACAACGACCAGGTTGACTGGTATTCGCGCAAGTCATCGGAAATCAGAGAAAGAAACGGCGGCGAGCCCGTACCCGCAATCGCTTTTCAGCACATACAAGCGGATGATATAGGCAATCTTTTCACCGAGTGCTCACCCTTTGACGAAGGGGCGAGAGCGAAGGGCTTAAAGTTTTACCGCCTTGACCCCGGGAGGGCGGCGGGCTATAACTATTTCGCCTATGCTCCGTGCGAGCCCACCTATGAATTCAAGGCGTGGAAAGAGCAGGGCGATGTAATCGGAGCGTACTTCGGACATCAGCATATTGAGGGCTTTACAGGTACTTACGACGGCATTGAAATGGGCTTCAACTACGGTGCCGAGATGGCGAAAAGCGGACCCTACGGCTACCGCCTCATCACCCTTGACGAAAACGATTTGACAAACTACGAAAACGAGATGTACACCTATGAGGGAAGCGTAAAAAGAGGCGACGCTCACTTTGAAAAGCAGACGGATGTGCCCTACGGAAACACGGGCGACACGCCGCAGTCATACATCCTCGCGCTCGGCTATTTCGCGCGCAGTCTTGTGAGCGTGGTGATTGATTTCTTCGCTTCTCTGTAAGTTCATAATTCTTGACAATCCACCCTTTATGTCTTAAAATAAAGGGTGGATATTTTTACGGAGGTACAGGGTATGAACAATGTAAAAGAACTGTATTCCGCCTGGCTCAAGGGCACCGAAGGCAACGACGAACTGCACGGCGAACTTGAAGCGATAGCGGGCAACGAAGACGAAATTCTTGACAGATTTTACCGCAACCTTGAATTCGGCACAGCCGGTCTCAGGGGTGTGCTCGGAGCGGGCACAAACAGAATGAACATCTACACGGTCGGTCAGGCGACTCAGGGTCTTGCCGATTACCTTAACAGCGAGTATTCACAGTCGAGCGTTGCCATAGGCTACGACTCGAGAATCAAATCCGAAGATTTCGCCTATGAGAGCGCGAAAATCCTTGCGGCAAACGGCATCAAGGTGTATATGTACAGCCGCCTTATGCCCACGCCCTTCGTTTCATACGCGGTTATGAGGCTCTCCTGTCAGAGCGGCATAGTCATCACAGCCAGCCACAATCCTTCAAAGTACAACGGCTACAAGTGCTATGATCCCAGAGGCTATCAGATGACAGAAGAGGCCGCCGCGCGCACCTACTCCTTCATCTGCAAAACCGATATGTTCGGCGGAATCAAGACTATGGATTTCGACGAGGCGAAAGCAAAAGGCCTTATCGGGTATATTTCCGACGATATAATCGAAGAATATTACGCTCTCTGCCTTTCGAGACCTCTTCACCCCGAAATCGTGAAGCAGAGCGATGTGAAAATCATTTATTCACCCCTTAACGGCACGGGCAATATCCCCGTAAGGACGGTGCTTGACAGAGCGGGCTACAAAAACATAGAGGTTGTAAAAGAGCAGGAACTGCCCGACGGCAACTTCCCGACCTGCCCCTATCCCAACCCCGAAATCCGCCAGGTGTTTGAGTGCGGACTTGAAATGACAAAGGACTTCAAAGCGGACCTTCTGCTTGCCACCGACCCGGACTGCGACAGAGTAGGCACGGCGGTGCTCACACACGGCGAATACGCGCTGCTTACCGGCAACGACATAGGCGCCCTGCTTGTAAACTACCTGCTCTCACAGAGAAAGGCGCTCGGCACTCTGCCCGAAAACCCGGTAGTGGTGAAATCCTTCGTTTCAACCAAACTTGTTGACAGAATCTGTGCCAAATACGGCGCGAAACTCGTTGACGTGCTCACAGGATTCAAATATATCGGCGAAGTTATCACGGGCCTTGAGGCGCAGGGCAAAAAAGACGATTTCATCATCGGCTTTGAGGAAAGTTACGGCTACCTTATCGGCACTCACGCAAAGGATAAAGACGCAGTTGCCGCTTCTCTTATGATTTGTGAAATGACGGCATATTACAAGTCACAGGGCAAAACACTCGCCGATGTGCTTGATGAACTTTACGCCGAATTCGGCTATTTCAGCAACAAACTGCTCAACTTCGCTTATGAAGGCGCCGACGGTATGGCAAAGATGGCTGAGATTATGTCGTCAACGGCGGCAAATCCCCCCGCAAGCATCGCGGACTTCGAAGTGCTCAGACACTATAACTACAACACGAGCGAGATTATCGACAACCGCACCGGAGAGAAAGAGGCAATCACCCTGCCCAAGTCAAATATCCTCGCTTACGAGCTGCCCGGCGGCAACTTCGTAATTATGAGACCTTCGGGCACCGAGCCGAAAATCAAGATATACATCACGGGCATAGCCGAAACCAAAGAAAAGGCATCCGAGATTGCCGATTCGATAGGCGAGGCAATGAAAGCCCTTCTGAAATAAGCGTTTGTAAGGAGACCGCCTTATGAAAAAGAGAAATCTTATTATCAGAATAATCGCAATTGTTATGTGCGCCCTGCTTGTGCTCGGCGTGGTGACGGTTGCAATTTACGCCCTTGCCGCAGGCCCCGAAGCGGCTGTACCTTCGCCCGACACAGGCAGTAACGATAAGGTGCTGATTTTTGCCCTCATTGCCGTGATTGCGCTCGTGGCGGCGGTTGTCTGCGCGGTGGCTACATCTAAATCGGGCAAAAACAAAAAAGATGACGGGCAGGACGGAGAAAGCAAATGAAATACGCGGTAGTTTTATATGACGGCATGGCGGATTACCCCGTGCCCGCGCTTGACGGCAAAACGCCGATGCAGGTGGCGAAAAAGCCCCTGTTTGACTCGCTCGGCAGAAAAGGCAGAGTGGGTATGGTCAGGACGGTTGCCGACGGGCTCAAACCCGGCTCGGATGTCGCAAACCTCAGCGTGCTCGGCTACGACCCCGCCGTTTGCTACACGGGTCGCTCGCCCCTCGAGGCGGTGAGCATCGGTGTAAAAATGAAAGACACCGACGTTTCTTTAAGGTGCAACCTTGTAACCCTGAGCGACGAGGAAGATTACAGCGCAAAAACGATGGTCGATTATTCGGCAGGCGATATTTCAACCGCCGAGGCGGCTGAAATAATAAAGAGCGTGCAGGAGCATTTCGGCAACGACGAATTCGCTTTTTACAGCGGCGTAAGTTACCGCCACTGCCTTATAGTAAACAACGGCACCACCGACCTCGGCAATATGACCCCTCCGCACGATATTTCGGGCAGGGTTATAGGCGAATATCTTTCAACTTCGCCCAACGCGGCGAAACTCATCGCAATGATGAAGGAAAGTTATGATTTCCTCAAAAATCATCCCGTAAACATCAAGAGAATTTCCGAGGGCAGGAGGCCCGCAAACTCAATCTGGCTCTGGGGCGAGGGCGGCAAACCCGCGCTCGAATCCTTTGAAAAACTCAGAGGGCTCAAAGGCAGCATCATTTCCGCCGTTGACCTGCTCAAAGGCATAGGCATCTGCGCAGGGATGAACACCCCCGAGGTTGAGGGCGCGACGGGATATATCGATACAAACTTCGAGGGTAAGGCGAAAGCGGCTGTTGAAGAGTGGAAAAACGGAGCGGACTTTGTTTATCTTCACTTTGAAGCCCCCGATGAATGCGGACACAGAAACGAGCCCGAAAACAAGGTGAGATCGATTGAACTCATCGACGAAAAAGTCCTCCCCGTGCTGCTCGGCTACCTTGACAGCTGCGGAGAAGACTATAAGATGATGATTCTGCCCGACCACCCGACCCCGATAGTCACCATGACTCACGCGAGAGACCCCGTACCGTTTATGATTTATCACAAGGGTAAAGAGGTTGACTCCGGAGTTGACTCGGTCAACGAAACGACAGCCTCCCTGACCGGAGATTTCGTTGAATACGGACCCGGGCTTATGTCCCGGTTTCTTTCGGCAGATTGATAAATAACAAAAGGACTGTCTGTAAAAAACAGGCAGTCCTGGTTTTTTTGTTTCGCTTTATCCGAAAAGTTCGTTCAGTATTGCCTCCGCTTCCTCTCTCGTGAGCGAGCCGGGCGAGGCGAGGAAGTTGCCGGGCGTAACGGACGCCCATCTTTCGGAGTATTTGTGAGCCTCTTCGGGGCTCATCTTTATGCCGCTTATATGAGTGAGCGAAGCGATAAGGCTCTTCACTTTTTCTTTTTCGTCCGTCATCTCGAAGAAGCATTTTGCCTTTTCGGGCGAAAACTCTGCGCACCTGTCAAGGAAGGGCGAATAAAACGCGGCGCAGGCCGTGCCGTGCAACACGCCGTAGTTTTCCGTGAGCACATAGCCCATCGGGTGAGGAAAAGCGGTGCCGCAGGTGTTGATTACAAGGCCCGCGTAAATTGAGCCGTAATAGAGTTCATCGCGCAGGTCTTCCGTTATCTCATCACCCTGTGCCAGGGCTTTGAGGCAGGAATAGAGAGAGGGGATGCATTTTTCGGCGTAGAGCCTCTCGATGCCTTCGCATTTTGCCGTGAAGAAGCCTTCCGCCGCGTGGGCAAAGGCGTCAAGCGCGGTTGATATTGTCTGCTCGAGCGGCACGGAGTAGGTGTATTTCGGGTCGCAGAAAGAAATTTTCGCGTAGCAGTCGGGCCCTTTTATGCTCTTCTTTACGCCCGTTTCATCATTGGTGAGCACGCTGACCGCCGTCACCTCACTGCCCGTGCCGGCGGTAGTGCCGATGAGGGCGACGGGAAGGGGAGGATTATTGTAAACTCTTTTGTAGATATCGAGCTCTGAAAGGTCGGGGTTGGTCGCGTAAATCGCAATCGCCTTGCACGAATCCTGCGGAGAGCCTCCGCCGATGCCGAGAATGAAATCAGCATTTATTTCCCTTGCTTTTTCGCCCGCCTTGCGGCAGGAGGAGAGCAGGGGATTTGCCGTTATTTCATCGAAAACGGCGTATGCGATGCCTTCTTTTTCAAGCGCTTTGCACGCGTCGTCAAGTGCTCCGCTCGCCTTTGCGGCGTGCTTACCCGTGACTATGAGGCAGCGTGAGCCGAGCCCTTTAAAAAGCGACGAATTTTCTGTTACGGCGTCTTTGCCGTAAATGCATCTTACGGGCATATATACATCGTATGTCATCTGTATTTCCTCCGCTTTCTGTTTCATACTATCATTATAAAGATTTCGGCGAAAAAATCAATGATTTCTCCATTTTATTATTGATAAGAATCTTTAAAAGGTGTATTATACTATATAATACTGTGATATATTGAGGTAGGTATGGGAAAGAAACGCCCTGTAACAATAATTCTTGCTCTTGTGTGCGCTGCCGCGCTGGCGTCAGGGGCCGTTTACGGAGCGCTTTCAAAAGAATACACGGGCTCCTTTACCGCCATGGATACCTATAACACCGTCAAGGTGCGCGGAGCGGACGCGAAAAAGGCTCTTTCCTCCGTATCGGAAATCACAAGTGAACTTGATACAGCCCTGCTTTCAAGGCACAGCGATACAAGCGCGGTAAATGAAATCAATCTGAATCGCGGCGGCAGAATTCCCGAAGAACTTGCGCCTTACCTCGACACGCTTTTTGAAGTTTACGAAAAAAGCGGCGGCGCGTTTGATTTTACGCTCGGCACGCTCACTGACCTCTGGGGCATAGGCACGGAAAACGAAAGAGTGCCGTCGGATGACGAAATTAAAAAAGCGCTCGCTCTAACGGGAGCGGACAAACTCGATTATACAGACGGAAAAATAAAATTCCCCGAAGGCATATCCCTTGATTTCGGCGCGGCGGGCAAAGGCATCGCCCTTGACGAAATCGAAAAAGAATTCGGGCGGGAGAAAATAAGCAGAGCGGTCGTTTCACTCGGCGGCAGTATTATGCTTTACGGCTCCGGGGAATTCACCGTCGGCATCAAGGACCCGCGCTCGGCGGGCTATATGGCGGTGCTCACGCTCGGAGACTGCTTTGTTTCAACGAGCGGAAACTATGAGAGATATTTCGAAAAAGACGGCGTAAGATATCACCATATTCTCGACCCCGGAACGGGTTATCCCGTAAACAGCGGGCTCGCGGGGGTTACGGTTATTGCTCCGGGCGGCACACTCTCCGACGCGCTTTCAACCGCGTGCTTCGTGCTCGGGCGCGAAAAGGGAGAAACGCTGTGCAAAGAATTCGGGTGCGAAGCCGTGTTTGTATATGAAGACGGCGGAGTTTATGCCACAGACGGCGTAAAAGACAGCCTCGAAATCACGGACGATTACTACAGGGCAGAGGGCGTAAAATGAAAAACAAGCCTCTGAAAAAAGCGGATATATTCATTGTGCTCGGCGTTGCCGCGCTCGCTCTCCTCTTCATATTCTTAAGAGGAAGCAAATCGGAGCGAAGGATTGCCGTAATCACGGTTGATTCCGCCGTAACCGACAGAATAGACCTTGACGAAGTAAAAGAGAAAATAACAATTATGCCCGACACCGACCCGCAGGTTGTAATCGCGGCGGAAAACGGAGAGATTTATTTTGAGTCCTCCGGATGCAGAGATAAAATCTGCGTCAAATCGGGCAGACTTTCAAAGGCGGGGGATATAGCCGTGTGCCTGCCGGCAAAGACCGTTGTGAGCATCACAGGCTCGGGCCCCGACGCCGTGACATACTGATATTATGAAAAGAAACACTAACGGGGCGGACCCCAATTTCAGACCTGCGCTGTGCGCCGTACTCTGCGCGCAGGCGATAGCGATAAGTTTTTTTGAGAGCCTTATTCCCGAAATTCCGTTTTTACCGCCGGGGGCAAAACCCGGACTTTCAAACATCATCACGATGTTTGCGGCAAACTCGCTCGGGCTTCCCGAGGCGCTTATAATCACGCTGGCAAAGTCGCTTTTCGCTTTTGCCACGAGAGGCTTTACCGCTTTTATAATGAGCATATCGGGCGGGCTTCTATCCTGCCTCGCGGCGTGGCTTCTGCTCACCTTCGCGCAGAAGAAACTCGGCTTTATCGGCATTTCGGTAATCTGCTCGCTGTGCCACAATTTCGGGCAGCTGTGCGCTTCCTGCGTTATCACGGGCAGCAGGATGACTTTCTATTACGCTCCTTTTCTCGCGCTCTTCGGCGTAATCACGGGCGTAATCACAGGCGTTATTTTTGCGGCGGTTCTTCCGGCGCTTGATAAAATGAAAAAATATATCAGGAGATAAATATCAGGAGGGAAAAATATGGCGAAACTTCCCGGGGGTGTTCTGACCGCAGTCAAACAGGTCAGAGGCGGCGTCAAAGTGGCTCACCACAAAAACACCGCGGACTGCGAAGTTATCAGAATCGATACCCCCAAATCCGTAACTATCCCTATGCAGATGAATATCGGCGCACCCTGCGAGCCGGTAGTCAAGGTGGGTGACGAAGTTGCGGTCGGTCAGCTGATAGGAGATACCGACAAGTTTGTATCGGCTCCGATTCACGCTACCGTCTCCGGCAAAGTCACCGCAATCAGCGACATCAAGATGCCGCAGGGCAATATGGCAAAGGCGGTCACCATTGAATCCGACGGCGAAATGAGACTCTGGGAAGGCATCAAAGCCCCTGAAATCAACAGCCGCGAGGATTTCATCAAAGCGGTGAGAGCGTCGGGCCTCGTAGGTCTGGGCGGCGCGGGTTTCCCCACTCACGTCAAACTCAGTTTTCCGCCCGACAAGGGTATAGACACCCTCGTCATCAACGCTGCGGAGTGCGAGCCCTACATCACTGTTGACTACCGCGAGTGCATTGACAATTCCTGGGACATCCTTTCGGCCGTCTATATGATCAAAGATATGTTCGGCTTCAAAAAGGTTGTAATCGCCGTTGAGGACAATAAGCCCGAGGCGCTCAAGATTCTCAAGAGAATTGCCGATGACAGAGAGGATGTAAACGACGAGGTCAAGGTAATGGTCCTCAAGTCAAAATATCCTCAGGGCGCGGAAAAGATGATGGTACAGTCCGCCACCGGCAGAAAGGTCCCGCCCGGAAAACTGCCCGCAGACGTAGGCTGTGTGGTGATGAATGTTGCTTCGGTGGCGTTTATCTCAAGGTATATCAAGACGGGCAAACCTCTCGTTTCACGCTCGCTCACAATTGACGGCTCCGCAATCAAAGAGCCCAAAAACGTGAGAGTGCCCATCGGCACAAACATCGGCGAAATCATTGACTTCTGCGGCGGTTTTTCAAAAGACCCCTGCAAACTGATTATGGGCGGCCCGATGATGGGCGTTGCCATAGTCGGCACCGATTTCCCCGTGCTCAAGCAGAATAACGCCATTCTCGCTTTCGCGGAGGATGACGCGATACTCAAGAAAGAAACAGACTGCATAAGATGCGGCTCCTGCGCATCGGCGTGCCCGCTCAGCCTTACGCCCACAAACATCGTAAGAGCGGTAAAGGCGAAAGACCCCGCCGCCCTCAACCGTATGGGCGCTATGGTATGTATGGAATGCGGCTCCTGCGCATTCTCCTGCCCGGCAGGCAAACCTCTTGTGCAGTATATGAGACTTGCAAAAACAATATTAAGAGAGGAGGCGGCAAAGAAATGATTAACGGCAAAACCCTTCACGTGAGCATTTCGCCTCACCTTCGCACCACCAAAACAACGCGAAGCGTGATGCTTGATGTGATTATCGCGCTTTGCCCCGCTCTCATCGCCTCCGGCATTATATTCGGGCTGAGAGCCCTCGTGCTCACGGCGGTTTCGGTTATCGCCTGCGTTGTGTTTGAATACGCTATGAGAAAGATTCTCGGGCGCAGCAACACACTCGGCGACCTGAGCGCGGTTGTTACCGGCATACTGATTGCTTTCAACTGCCCCTCCGGCCTTCCCGTATGGATGGTAATCGTCGGCGACGCGGTAGCAATCATAATCGTTAAGCAGTGCTTCGGCGGCATCGGTCAGAATTTCGTAAACCCCGCAATCGCAGGCAGAATTTTTATGCTGCTTTCATTCGGTCAGATGTCCAAATGGACCGCACCCATGGCGGGCTTTATGAATCTTACCAAAGTTGAGGCTCTCACGGGAGCCACACCTCTCGCAGTTGCAGAGGGCGAAGCCCTTCCGTCACTCACCGATATGCTGCTCGGCATCAGAGGCGGCTGCCTCGGTGAAACCTGCATAGTCGCGCTTGTGCTCGGCGGCCTTTATCTTGTTGTGCGCAAGGTTATCACCCCGGTTATCCCCTGCGTCTATATCGGCACGGTTGCCGTGATTATGCTTATAGCGGGCAAGGGTGATTTCAATCACGTTGCCTATCAGGTGCTCTCCGGCGGCCTTGTGCTCGGCGCTGTATTTATGGCGACCGACTACACCACAAGCCCCATTTCCACTAAGGGCAAAGTGATTTACGCAATCGGCTGCGGCCTTATCACAAGCCTCATCCGTATCTTCGGCTCACTGCCCGAAGGCGTATCATACTCAATCATTCTTATGAATATAGCAACTCCTCTTATTGAGAGAATCACCACTCCCAAGCCCTTCGGCACTCCCAAGAAAGAGAAAAAGGCGAAGGAGGAGACAGCATGAAAAACATAAAGGAATTTCTTGTCCCCACCCTGGTACTTTTCCTTATCTGCCTGATTGCGGCGACTCTGCTCGGAGTTACAAACGATGTTACCGCTCCGGTTATTGAAGCAAACGCGGCAAAGGCGAGCGCGGCGGCTATGAAGGAAGTGCTGCCCGACGCCGACAAATTCGGCGACACGGCTGAAAACGAATTCGGAGTTTACGCCCCCGCTTACGGCAAAGACGGAGAAATCGCCGGCTACGCGGTCACCGCGGAAGGCAAAGGCGGATACAACGGCACCGTCAAACTTATGGTCGGCATTGACAGTGAAGGCAAGGTTAAAAACATCAGTTTCCTCGAAATAGACGAAACTCCTTCAATCGGAGGAAAGATTCCCAAAAACGAAAGTTTCCTTTCGCAGTTTACCGGGCTCTTCGGCTCGGCGGCGCTCACGAAAAACGGCGGCACAGTTGATGCCGTTTCGGGCGCGACCAAAACTTCAACGGCTGTTACAGACGCCGTTAACAATGCGTTACTCTGCTATGAGGAGGTGAGGGCAAATGGCTGAAAAAGCAAAACTCGGTAAAGAATTCAGCAAAGGTCTCATAAAAGAGAATCCCGTGCTCAGACTCGTGCTCGGCACCTGCCCGACCCTTGCGGTTTCCGTTTCGGTGACCAACGCGATAGGTATGGGCATAGCGGCAACGCTTGTGCTTATCTGCTCAAACGTTGTTATCTCCGCCCTCAGAAAAATAATTCCCTCAAAAATCAGAATTCCCGCTTACATAGTGGTTATCGCTTCTTTCGTTACGATAGTCCAGATGCTTGTAAAGGCGTTTGTGCCTGCGCTCAACGATGCTCTCGGCGTTTATCTGCCCCTTATAGTTGTTAACTGCATCATACTCGGCAGAGCGGAAGCATTCGCGGGCAAAAACCCCGTTGCCGCTTCCTTCTTCGACGGTCTCGGCATGGGCATAGGCTTCACCTTCGCCCTCATAGTGATGGCTACCATCCGTGAGATTATCGGCTCGGGCACCTTCCTTGACGGTATTGACAGCCTGACCGCCCTCTTCGGAGTAACCGGATTTACGGGCTTTACCCTGTTTTCAAATCCCGTGGGCGTTATGGTTATGGCTCCCGGCGGCTTCCTCGTATTCGGCCTTGTGATGGCTCTCGCCAACAAGATTGCCGAGGGCAGAGGCAAGCCCAAGGCAGAGCTCAAAGACTGCTCCGCCTGCCCGATGGCGGATGCCTGCTCGATGGCGGGCAAAGGCGAATCCTGTGAAGAAAAGGCAAAGGAGGAGAGCGCATCATGATTGCTATTTTCCTTACCGTTGTTCTCACGGAGAACTATGTTTTATGTCAGTTCCTCGGAATCTGCCCCTTCCTGGGCGTTTCCAAAAAACTCAATACCGCTGTAGGTATGAGCGTTGCGGTTATCTTCGTTATGGCTCTCGCCACAGCCGCGACCTACCCCATCAACAAATATCTGCTTGTAAAGAACGGTCTCGAGTATCTGCAGACGATAGTCTTCATTCTCGTTATCGCCGCTCTCGTGCAGTTTGTTGAGATTATTCTCAAGAAATTTATCCCCTCGCTTTATCAGGCGCTCGGCATCTATCTGCCGCTTATCACCACCAACTGCGCTGTGCTCGGCGTGGTGCTTCTCAATGTTGAGAGCGGCTACAACTTCGCGCAGTCTTTAGTCAACTCGGTAGGCGCGGGTGTCGGCTTCCTTATCGCGATGGTCCTCTTCGCGGGCGTGCGCGAAAGACTTGAGGGCAACGATATCCCCAAAGCCCTGCAGGGCTTCCCCATCACGCTTATCGCCGCTTCCCTGGTTTCGCTTTCATTCCAGGGATTTGCCGGAATAGTTGAAAGCATTTTCGGTTAAGGGGGGCGCGAAATGAATTTTCATCTTATCATAACAGCGGTTGTTATCCTCGCGGTTACGGGCGCAGTTGCCGCCCTTGCCCTTGCAATCGCATCAAAAGTATTTTCCGTGCCCGTTGACGAAAAAGCCGCCGCCATCAGAGAGTGCCTTCCCGGCGCAAACTGCGGCGCCTGCGGATTTTCGGGCTGTGACGGCTATGCCGCCGCTCTTTCGTCGGGCGAATGCACCGACACCGCACTCTGTAACCCCGGCGGAAACGAAGCCGCAAAGCAGATAAGCGAAATACTCGGCGTTGAGGCTTCTTCGGTGAAGCCCGTTGCCGCGGTTGTGCTCTGCAGAGGCAACAACGATGCCGCCGCGCAGAAACTCATCTATCAGGGCGTAATCAGCTGTAAAATGGCAATTCAGGCATACGGCGGACCGAAAGAGTGTATCTACGGCTGTCTCGGCTACGGCGACTGTATGAGCGTGTGCGAATACGGCGCAATCTCGGTTGAAAACGGCATAGCGCACATTAATCCTTCAATGTGCAAAGCCTGTAAGAAATGTATGAACGCCTGCCCCAAAGGTCTTATTGAGATGCTTCCCCTTGAGGAAATCAAGGCGGCGGTGCTCTGCAAAAACCACGACAAGGGCGCGATTACCCGCAAGGAATGTTCGGCGGGCTGCATAGGCTGTATGAAATGCGCAAAGGGCTGCCCCGCAGAGGCAATTGAAATTGACAGATTCTGCGCTCACGTCGACTACGAAAAATGTATCGGCTGCGGCGCCTGCCAGGAGCAGTGCCCCGTTGGCTCAATAGGTCTTGTGGAATTAAAGAAATAAAAAAACAAAGCCATAATAAAAAGACTTGCAGTGCAAAAGGGCGGAGGGTCATAAAACAGTAATGCCTCAAAGAGCGACCTTTGCACATCTTATGCAGGGTTTCCTCCTCGGAATACAGCCAAGTATTCCTCGTCGTCAAAACCTGCAAATATGCACAAATTTCATCTCT
>JAEEGL010618974.1_pt1 | contig 49178 bp, 44 predicted proteins | sample 9134231 | NCBI WGS metagenome assembly JAEEGL01 (sample SAMN16246548, study PRJNA631951) | gut metagenome | biome: gut microbiome; feature: rumen; material: fiber-attached | host: Bos | place: Iran: Karaj | collected 2018-10 | reverse complement strand
CTCCAGCGGGATCCCCGCTTCCGTGATCAGACGGAACAAGCGCTCCTCAAAGGAAGGATCCGCGGTGTGTTTGGACACCGACAGCACCGTCTTTCCGCCGAAAGAGACCATGGCACAACTGGCGCGCTGCACGGCACCGCCTCCCAGGACGAAATCGAAATGATCCACGAAAGGCGCCATTTCGTCCGGCAGACAGACGACCCCAAGGTTGGACAGCGTATTGGAGACGATACCGTCTCCCAGAAAGCCATAGATCACCTCGGCTACTGGTTTTTTGAGAAATACCGGAACAAACTGCAGGGATTTGACCAGCAGAACCGCGGCATACATCATCTCGTCCATGCATTCCTTGGTGGATTTTTCCCGCATCTGCCTGCTGATCTCCGGCATCATTTCCTTCACTGTGGAGATCTCCTGCAACTGCATGCACGCACTGAAATAAAGGGAGAAGTTCCGCACCGTTCTGGAGTCGTAATACTTGCGCATGTTGATGGGGACCTGGATCTGGACCGTCCCTTCCCGTTCCTCGGTGGCAAATTTGTTCGCCATGAACATCAGTCCGAGGAGATAAGCTGTGACCGTGCCGCCCGCTTTGCGGCTCTTCGCTTTCAGAACATCTGTGTCCATCACGAAATGCAGCACCTGGCAGGGGCTCATACGTGTCCTTCTGCCGGACATCTGCACAGCCAGTTTGCCCATGAAACCGGAGGCGTTGGCCTGTTTCGCAACGCGAAGAAAGGCGTTCTCCGTCTCTCCGGGATCCGGGATCCCGTCCACATCCCAGATATCTCCCTGCGCCGGGATGGAATGGCCCAGCAGGCGCAGATATTCCGCGGTAAGAGTCTTCAGGAAGATCATGCCTCCGGTACCGTCGCACAGCACATGGAAGTATTCCGTGCTGATCCGGTTGCCGAAATACAGCACCCGGAAGGACTGGGAACCGCTGGCAGAGATGGAGATGGGCTGGCAGGGCACCGACTTCTCCGGTTCCACGATGAACCGGCGCTTGGCCGAATCCAAATAGTACCAGAAAAAGCCTTTTTTCAGCGTGGTCGCGAAGACCGGGAATCGTTTGATGGTGAAGTTGAGCGCCATCTGAAGGATCTCCGGCACCACCGCTTCTTTCAGATAGACGGAAAGGCGGAAGATCGCCATCTTTCCTCTCTTCATGGAGAGCGGGTAGATCTTCGCAGCGTTATCCAAGGGATACCACACCGTCGCCGGGTGGGCGTAAAAACCCCCGAGCTGTTCCGGGTCCAGCATCCTGCGGATTCCGTCCTCGGAGAACCCGTGGGCCCGGTAATACGTGATGGCGTGTGCGAAATCTGCTTCCAGAAAACGGGCCTGGTCCAGAGGGAGCGTCACGTGCCGGCGGATTCCCGGAACGAGTTCCTGAAACAGCGCGTCCTGCCGCTCTTCGTCCGTAATAGGCCTTCTTTTCCGCGCCATAACGCCCTCTCCTTTCGTCTTCTTCATATCTGTATTCTATCACTAAATACAACGCCGATGTGTGAACTTTCTTTCTCACGGCCGGATACCGCCGTCGTGTGCGTGTACAACTGCTGCACGTTCGGTTACAATGGGGTGTGACAAGTACAGAAAAAAGGAGTCCTGTTTATGGATAATAAGCAGAATCTGATGCAGACCCTGAAATACGTGCTGATCGCCGCATCTGCCGGGATCATTCAGGCCGCTTCCTTCGCGCTGTTCGAGGAAGTCCTTCATCTTCCCTATTGGCCGAGCTACCTGATTGCGCTCATTCTGAGCGTCCTGTGGAACTTTACCTTCAACCGGAAATACACATTCCATTCCACTTCCAACCTGCCGAAGGCCATGTTACTCGTATTTTTCTACTATCTGGTCTTCACGCCCCTCTCCACATGGTGGGGCGACCTGCTTACCGGGGCGGGCTGGAACGATTACCTCGTTCTAGCACTCACCATGATCATCAATCTGGTGACGGAGTTCCTGTTCCAGAAATATGTCGTTTTCAAAGACTGATTATTCGGAGAAAAGCAGACATGACTATCAAACTGAACGGACGGATCGATTCGAACAACGCTTCCGAACTTGAAAGGTAGATCTTTTCCCAGCTTGGCAGCCAGGCGGATTTTCCCCTTGTTCTTGATGCGTCGGAACTTGATTACATCTCCTCCGTCGGTCTCAGAGTCCTCCTTCATATTCAGAAGACGGTTCCGGACATGTGCATCACAGGAGTGAATCCCCCGATCTACGAGATCCTGGAAATGACCGGTTTCACCGAGATCATGCGGGTGGAGAAAGCATACCGCATCGTCTCCGTCGAAGGCTGCGAAGAGATCGGCCACGGAGCATCTGCTTTCTCTGCTTGAAAAAACGGACTCGCTCGTCTTCAGCCTGAACGAACTGAAACTGGAAGCTATCGAGGAGAATCTGCCCGGTCTTGAGGAATTCGTGGAAGAACGTCTCACGGCCTCTGAATGCCCTTTGTCCTCCCGGATGAAGATCGCCGTGGCAGTCATCAATATCGCAAAATACGCATATGTGCTCGGAAAAGGCAAGGCCACCGTGCGCGTCGATATCTCGGAGGATCCTCTTACCGTCACTATCACCTTCGTGGACCACGGGATCCCCTACGACCCGCTTGCGAAAGAAGACCCGGACCTCAGCCTGTCCGCTGAAGACCGGGAGATAGGCGGTCTCGGCATCTTCATGACCAAGAAACTGATGGACGACGTATCTTATGATTACATAGACGGCAGAAACATCCTGACACTAAAGAAAAACCTGTAAAAGGAGGTTCCGATATGGAAAAATTCGGGAAAATCGATCTGCATATGCACACGAACATCTCCGACGGGACAGACTCACCGGAAGAGCTCCTCGCAAAAGTGAAGGAAAACGGCATCGGTCTCTTCTCTGTGACGGACCACGACGCCGTCAATGCGTGCCGGATTATCCGGGAGATTCTTCCAACAGACGGTCCCGCCTTCCTGACAGGCGTGGAATTCTCCTGCAAGGACGAGGACGGCAAGTACCATATCCTCGGCTACGGCTTCGATCCGGACGAGGAACGCTTCGCGGAAGTCCGGGAAACAAGCCATGACTACCGCGTAAAGAAGATGCAAGCGCGGCTGGATTATCTGGAAAAAGTCCACGAAATCTATTTCTGCAAAGAGGAAAAAGACGCTTTGCTCGCGCTTGAAAACCCCGGAAAGCCGCATCTCGGCGAGCTTATGGCCGCGCGCGGATACGCGCCGAACAAGGACGCGGCAATAGAGAAATACCTCAACGGGGTCCGTCTCTCAAGTGGTACGTACTACCTCAGCCCGAAAGAAGCGATCGAAGGCATCCTGGCGGCGGGAGGCATTCCGGTGCTGGCGCATCCGCCCCTCGGCAGCGGCAGCGACGAGATCAAGAAAGAGGAACTGAAAGAACGTCTGGAGAAACTGACGAAACTCGGCCTGCAGGGCGTGGAAGGGTTCTACCCGACATTCACGGAAGAACAGAGAGAGGCAGTACTGGACCTTGCAGACCACTTCAAACTGTACGTCACGGCCGGAAGCGACTACCACGGAACGAATAAGGATAATAAACTGGGCTTTACCGGCCTTGCCGACGCCGCGGAGGGTCCGGACGGACTGCGCCGTTTTCTGGAAGACGTGTCGAAACTGATCGTTCGCTGAAATACAGCGCACACAAAAAAGCCGCCGTTTACCGGCGGCTTTTCGCATACTGTTCAGTGGATCGCGGCTCAGTTCAGACCGAGGAAAGCGAGCATCGTTTCCACCGCGCCGTCCATCAGCCGGGGATCGAGGAAGCGGTGATCCGCCCCTTCCACGGGAAGGAACCGGATCCCGTTGCTGCCGGCAAAAGCTTTCCCGCTTTCGAAGGGCACGATCTCGTCCTGCGTTCCGTGCAGGATCAGCAACTCCGGCGCGGCCTTCCGCAGATCGTACCGGTTCAGGTCCTCTTCCTTCAGTTCCGACAGAAAAGCGGGCGTGACCGCGACCTTGCGGTCGAAGCCGACCATGGCGGTCTTCCCTTCCGCGAGGTCCGCCGCGTTCTCCTCCGTCATGATCGCGTCGGTCAGCACCGAATGCATGTCGACGGCGGGGCAGCGGAACGCCGCCTTCCGGAACGGATCCCCCTCCGCGGCGATGTGTTTCAGGAACAGATACCCGCCGAAGCTGGTCGCGTATCCGTACAGTTCCGTATCTGGCCACCGGTTCCGCAGTTCGCGGATCACCAGGCGGAGGGTCTCAGCGCACGCCGCGAGAGACAGCGTCTCCCCCGTGTTCTCCCCGTGTCCCGGCCAGTCGAAGGTGATCACGGCGGCGTCGGGGTTCTTTGCCAGCGTCCTGCGGGCGAAGGTCTCCGCCGCGCGGTTGTCCCTGTGTCCGCCGAAGCCGTGTCCGCACAGGACCGTCTTCGCGGGGATCCCCTCCCCTTCGCGGTACGCCTTGCAGGGAACGCGGCGCGCGCCGTCCGTCAGTTCGAAATACGTGATATCCATTTCTGTTTCCTTCTTTATCCCGTGAAAATGGACATCCGGCGTTCCGGATGTCCCTGCCTGTTCAGTCTCTGCAATACAGGTCTCTGGTGTAGACCTTCTCTTTTACGCACTCCAGTTCCGGATCCATCCGGTTGCAGACGATCACGTCGCTCTCCTCCAGGAATGCCGCTTTGTCGCAGAGAACGGGGAATCCCATAAACTCGTCCGCGTCGAGAGAGGGTTCGTAGACGACGACTCTGACGCCGGCGCCGCGCAGACGCTCCATGACGCCTGCCACGGCGGGTTCGCGGAAGTTGTCGCTTCCCGTTTTCATCGTCAGCCGGTAGATCCCGACGGTCCCGGGATTGCGGGAGAGGATCCGTTCGGCGACGAACGTTTTTCTCGTCTCATTGGATTCGACGATGGCAGACATCAGGTTCTGCGGTACGCTGCCGAACTCGGAACGCAGTTGTTTCGTGTCCTTGGGCAGACAGTATCCGCCGTAACCGAAGGAGGGATTGTTGTACCCGTCGCCGATTCTGGGATCCAGGCAGATCCCGCCAATAATCTCACGGGCATCCAGTCCGTTCGCTTCCGCAAAGGTATCCGCTTCGTTAAAGAAGCTCACCCGCATCGCCAGGTAGGTGTTGGAAAACAGTTTCACCGTTTCCGCTTCCCTTGCTCCGATCTGCAGCATTTCCGTTCCTTCGGCCGTCACGCTGCGAAAGGCTTCCAAAATCTTTTTTCCTGTCACGGAACGGTCTCCGACAATCAGTCTGGAGGGCGATACGCTGTCGGCGTACGCCCTTCCCTCCCGGAGGAATTCCGGGCAGAAGACGATCTCTTCCTTGCCGTATTTCTCACGCAGCGCGTCCGTGAAGCCTACGGGCACCGTGGATCGGATGACGATCACCGCGTCGGGATTCAGCGAAACGACCTTCTCTACGCATTGTTCCACGCTGGAAGTGTCGAACCGGTTCTGTTTCGGATCGTAGTTGGTAGGTGTGGCGATGAGCACGACGTCTGCGTCTTTCACTGCCGCGTCGGTGTCTTCCGTGAAGGAGATGTTCTCCGCCTCTGCCAGCGCCTGCTCCAGTTCAGGGTCTCTCAAAGGAGATATCCGTTTCTTCAGCATGCCGATCCTGGCAGCTGAGATGTCGCATCCCGTCACCTGATATCCGTTCGCAAACAGCAACGCATTGGACAGACCGACATAACCCAGTCCCAATACCGAAATTCTCATATAGAAATATCCAAATCTTTCCGACAAACAGTCAATTCTTGTCCGGCACTTATTATCCAATAGCGCCGCCAATATAGTATAATAACAGAGGTTGACCTTTCAGGCAATGCATTACGGCGTTTATTCCCGCCGCTATTCGGAGAACTACATGCGCAGATCCCTGCTGAAACTGTCCGCACTGATCGCGGCGATCGTTCTGACTACCTGTTTTCTGTATCTGAACAGTGAACGGGTCTCTTATCTGCGCGAGGAAATCTCCTACGGCACCACGACGAACGTTCCTCTCGCGCCTGATTCCCCTGTCACCGCGGATCTCTCCGTAAAGCATAATGACACGCACGGGCTCTCTCTGTATTTCTGGTATCCGGAAGGGACCGTCATCGATGGCCAGGCGGTCGAACTGACCCTCGAATCCGACAGCAGGATCCTGCGTGTCTCTGTGCCTTTCATCCGGATGGGATATGTGGGAGACAGCAGAAACGAAGGACCGCTGTTCTTCGATTTCGAAGAAGATATTCCTGTCGGGGATTACCGTGTTACCCTGCGCCCCGACGGCATTTCGGAAGCGGACGGCATCGCACTGGAACTGCGCCCGTACTCCTCTCTCTCCTCCGCTGTGGCCATGGAAGGAACAGACGGTCAGAAACTTTACCTGTATGGAACTGTCTACTACTCCTCCATGACTTCCCGCAACGGCAGGATCCTGCTGATTGGTTCTTTCTGCGTTCTTCTCAGCGTTCTGTATTATCTGCTGAAACAGTACGGGGCCGTTCCGGCAAAAGCGCCGGAACCGCACGTTTCTGAGACGTTCCGTCCTTCATTTACATGGAGAGGCGCCGTGTCTCTGCTGCTTCTGCTTATACTTGAAGCAGTGTTCATGGAATATACATGGCATAGTTCAGTCCGGCCTGCACTCGACTCGGAAAACACCCCGGTAAAAGACGGCAGGACCTCCGCTGCGCTCGCGGTTGGAGACAGCCTTTCCTGGGATCTGTCTGACAGCGTGCTTCCCCTCTCCGCGGTTGGGCTGTCGTTCGATTGTACCTATCAGGACGATCTTGTCCTTACCTTGAAGATCACGGACCGTTCGACCGGAGAAACGCTGAGTGTCCGGAATATGGACTTCGGTTATCTGCGCAAGGACTCCCCGGATGGTCCCGTCAAAATCCTGCTGGACGAGCCTGTCCTCACGGAAGGAAGACACCTCTCTGCGTCGCTGACCTGTGAGAGCGCTTCGGGTCCCGTTTCCGTGGCGATGTCCAAAAAAGAAGGCACTCCCTTTTATTCCGTATACTACCGTGAATTCGGTTTTCTGAAAAAAGCATTTCTGGGGTTCTGCTTCCTGATCGCTTTAGGCACCATTATTCTGTGGCTGATGACAACCATCAACGTACCATCCGGCATCCTGTACGCTTCCGTGCTGCTGTTTTCCCTTTTCCTGTTCACAGTCCTCATCAAGCCTTTCTCCGTTCCGGACGAGATCGCCCATTTCGACACCGCCTACAGGGTCTCCAACTCGATTCTGGGCCTGGAATCCTCTCCTTATCAAAACACCCTGCTGAAGCGGCAGTGCGATCTGCTTCCGGATCCGGTTTCTTTCATCCGTGTCAGTGCAGCATCCTTTGCCAGAATGAAAGAAGATCTTCTCCGAACCGGTATTTCACGCGAACTCGTCCTTACCACCGGACGCGATCTGCGGAGCGATTCCTCATACCTGTTCTATCTTCCCGCCGCGCTTGGCATCACGCTGGCCAGACTTCTGGGGCTCGGTCTTATCGCCACAGTGTTTCTGGCAAGAGGAGCAAATATCATTTCCGCGGTATTCCTGCTGGTCCTTGCCTCCCGGAAGATCCCGTACAAGAAAACGCTGCTCATAGCCTGTTCCTGCATGCCCATGGCGCTTCAGGAGATCGGATCCGTGGCGCCGGATGCTCTGCTGATCCCTCTCGGCTTTCTTCTGATCGCCTGTGACCTTTCCATCCTTTCGGATCCGGAGAATGCTTCGCCGGCCGATCTGACGCTTGCCGCGGCTGTCTCGGGCGTGCTCTGTCTCGGGAAAGCCGCCGCTTACAGCCCGCTGGCCGTGCTGACGCTTTTCGCGGGAATCCGGTATCTCAAGACGCACTTCTCCGGAAAGGCGCTCCGCGCCGCGAAACTTGGCGTCGCACTTTCCGCCGTGTTGGCCGTCTTCGCCGTCCGGTTCTATTTCGGATACTCCATCAGCAGACTTTTCGACGCCTCGTCCGCGTCCTTCGTTTCCAGAAGGAACACGGATATCTACACCCTGTCTTACCTTGTGACGCACCCGGAGGTGCTTCTGAGACTGTTGGAAAACACGTTCTATGTCCGCGTTCCGGGACTCATCGTCAATCTTGCCGGACAGAGCCTGTGCATGATCGGCAACGTCAATCTCAACAGACTCATTCAGTACAGCTACCTGCTGTTCCTGTTCTATACATGCCTCACCGGTGCCGAAGAGCGGTTCCGCGAAACATTCAGATGGAAAGAACGTCTTCTCTCTCTGACGCTGCCGGTCCTCTCCTTCGGAATCTTCATGGTGGTGATGGTCACCGGTCAGACGAAGTTCGGGACCGACTATATCACCGGCCTTCAGGTCCGCTATTTTCTCCCATGTCTGCCGCTGTTCCTTGCCGGGCTTTCTCCCGCCGCAGGAATTCCCGGAGACGGCAGAAAAGCGGAAACAGCGGCCTGCCGTTTTCTGACCGCGCTTTCCGCAATGGCCGCGCTGAGTTTCATCACCGGCATCGCATTCTGACCTTATGAGGTTCTTTATATGATCTCCGTCATCATGACATCCTTCAACGAGCAGGAAGAGATCCTGCGGGCGTCTGTGGACTCCGTCCTCGGACAGACTTACCATGACTTCGAACTGATCGTGATCCTCGACGATCCGGACAATGATCTGCACAAGCGGATCCTTTCCGAATATGCCGCGCTGGACGGCAGGTTCCGTTATTATGTGAACGATGTCAACCTGAAGCAGCGCAAATCTTTGAACTACGCGCTCTCCCTCTCCCGCGGCGAGTATATCGCACGCATGGATGCAGACGACGTCTGCGAACCGGACCGTCTGGAGAAAGAACTGTCATTCCTGACGGAAAACGGTCTCGACCTGATCGGCGGACTGGTGCAGATCATGACGCAGGACGGGAGACCCGTCTACCGCGTCCGAAAAGTCCCATCCTCGCCGGAACGCGTTCGGTTCCTCAGCAGATTCGGTGACTGTCTGGCACATCCCACCTGGCTCGGGAGAAAAGAAGTCTTCACCGAACTGGGTGGTTACCGTGACTTCCCGTGCGCGTCGGATTACGACCTGCAGGTGCGCGCCCTTCTTGCCGGTTACAAACTGTCCAATCTACAGGAGAACGTTCTTTCCTACCGCAGATCCTCTGCCGGAGTATCCCAGACCAATCTGCTGCGCCAATATCTGTTCATGGTGGAACTTTCCCATATGTACCGCAGTGGCCGGGTCGCGGATGAAGCTTCCATTCTCAAAAGAGTGTCCGAACGATTCTCAGAGAAGCGTGCGCGGAAGTACGCCAGAGCGGAATCCATGTTCTACGACGGGCTGTCCTGTCTGTCCTCCGGTCGGCTGCTGAAAGCTGCTGTTTCTCTGTTTCCCATTCCTTTCCTGTCGCCTTTCTTTTTTGACAAGGCGTTCCGTTTTCTGATCCTGCACCTCTTCTCATAGGCATTACGGATAATGATCATCTATTATGACAACGGAAACCGTCCGCTGTTCCGGGAACACTTCACGGCCAGCGGCATTATCTGGTCCCGACAGCACCGGAACCTTCCGGCGCAGGGGACCGACATGCTTCTCAGGCACGCCTCCGGCGCGCCTGTTCCTTCTTCCCTGCTTTTCCGTCCCCTGCCGGAAAACGCCGGAGATACCGTGATCGTATTTGACTACATGACCACCTCCCGGTATCTGAACTGGCTTAGAAAGACCTATCCGGACAAGCGTATCATCCTGTGGATGTGGAACAGAGTCACCGATCCCTCCCGATTCCGCGATACGGATCCGGAGGTGGAGATCTGGTCCTACGACCCGCAGGACTGCCTGACCTACGGATACCGCCACAATACTCAGTTTTTCTTCGACGACCTTGCAACGGAAGCCGCCGGGGACAGCGTACAGGGCGACGGAAGCGTTCTCTTCGTCGGAAGGGATAAATCCCGCTCACAGCAGATCGATGCCCTGTCGGAGGAACTGAAAGCCTCCGGCCATGAGCTGAAGACACACATCGTGCCGCAGCTGCCGTTCGGGTTTGACAACGTGCTGCGCACGCCCTTCATTCCCTATTCGGAGAACATCCGTCTGGTCAGAAACTCGAGTGCGGTCCTGGACCTGCCGGCGTATTCCTCCTGCGGTCTCTCTCTCCGGGTCATGGAAGCGCTTTTTTTCAGCAAGAAACTCATCACCGCCAACCGGGCGGTGATGGATATGGATTTCTACGATCCGGACAACATCCTCGTCCTGGGCGAGGGCCGGATCTCTCTGGACGAATTTCTCTCCCGTCCTTTCAGACCGGTGGACCGGCAGATCCGGGACCGGTATCTGTTGTCGTCCTGGATCGGGAGATTCAGCGAGGTTGAACGATGACGAACGCCGCCATGACGGATGCCGTGTTTTCGGCATGTCGGGACAAAGAGCACCGTGTGCGGAATGTAAAGGAACAGTTCCGTTCCGTTTCCCCTGTCCTGAAACGGATCCTCTCCGGCGGTCCCTCGGCGGTTATCCGGGGACTGCGCATGCGCCTGTCCGGTCTGGACAGAACCGGAAACCGCTCCGAGCCCGTCGAATGGGATCGCATAAACTACTGTTCACAGAAACGGATCGCCGTTTATGTCGCTGAATTCGGCGGATACGACACCGTCCGCTCTCCACTGACGTTTCCGGACAATATCGATTACTTTCTGGTCTCGGACCGGACAGCTGCACCGGAAGGCTGGCATTTGAAGGATCCGTCCGGCATCCTTCCTGCGGACGTCACCGCTTCCGCCCAGCGGAACCGCTGGTGCCGGATGCATCCCGGTTTGCTGTTTCCGGATCATGATGTTTCCATTTACGTCGATTCCTCTACGCTGATCGCCTCCGACCTCACGCCGCTGGCGAACGCCGCACAACATCGTCCCGTGGCCATGTTCAGACACATGGACAGGGACTGCGTCTACGACGAGATCGAGGCCTGCCGCATCAAGAAAAAGGCTCCCGCGTCCATGCTGGACGCGCAGCGCGGTTATCTCAGAGAACTCGGCGTCCCGGAACACTGGGGGCTGCTCGAAACGCCTGTGGTGGTCACTGACCTTCATTCCCCGACCTCTGCCGGGATCCTGCAGACCTGGTGGGAAGAATACAGCCGGTACCCCGGCAGGGACCAGATCTCCCTGATCGCCTGCCTGTGGAAACAGAAGATCTTCCCAGGAGAGATTGCCGCCCTCGGCAGCGATCTGCGGAACTGTGACCTGTTCCTGCGGCTGCCCCACCGTCTCTCCTCCGATGAGACGAAGATCCTGCATGAAATATTCCCGGAAACGATGAAAGAAGGATAACGGAAAACAATGCAACTTAACGCTGTATTCATCATCCTGCATTACCTTGAAGCGGAGACGACCGTCTCCGCTGTTGAATCCGTCCGTTCCAGTTTCGCAGCAGAACCTGACAGTATCAGGATCGTAGTCGTGGACAACGCTTCCCCGGACGGCAGCGGTGCACTCCTTCAGGACAAATACCGGGACGACAGCACAGTGACAATCCTCCTTTCGGAGCGCAACGAAGGATTCGCCCGTGGAAACAACATCGGTTTTCGTTACGCGAAAGCGCGCTGGCAGTTCCGTTACATGATCTTTATGAACAACGATGTCCTCGTTGACGACCCCGAACTGTTCCGCAAATTGGACGAGGCATACGCGCAGTACCGTTTCGGTGTCCTGGGTCCGGATCTTCTGTGTGAAGACGGCGTCACGCATCAGTACGATGCGCTCCGTCAGCCGTTCACGATACACGAACTGGAAAAACGGAAAAACAGATACGAAAGGCAGAACCGGTTCTTTCCGTTATACTATCTGCTGGGCAAAGCAAAAAACGCCGCAGTCTCGCTGCAGCGCCTTTTCATTCACCGGAACGCTCCGGGGCCGTCTTCCGGCGGTCCTGTGACCGGAATCGTCCTTTTCGGATCTTTTCTTGTTTTTACCGCCGCGTTATGTGAAGCGAGAGAATACGCTTTCTATCCGGGGACTTTTCTCTATTATGAGGAAGATATCCTCTCGTATGAATGCAGCCGGGACGGATATGTCGTGATGTACGATCCGCGGATCCGCGTCATCCATCTGAACGACCGCTCTTCCCGCGCGGCATTCGGCTCTGACTACCGACTGGCCCGCTTCAAAAACGCGGAGATCGCGAAGTCCGTGCAGGTCCTCATCGATCTGATGCGCCGGGACCGGCAGGATCCTGACACCCGATCCGTTCCTTCAGCACGGACAGGTATTTAAAAGCTGTAAAATCCGGACTGTCGGCCCGAAATTCCTTTTTGTAAAAGGAATCCAGACCGTGGGATGGCTGTTCAAAAAACACATCTCCCTTCACGTCCTTTTCCATATATTCTTCCTTCGACCTGATCGAGTAGTGATTGAGCTGCACCGGAATATCTCTGCGTCCTCTGTATATCAGCGGAATATCCCCAAACTCGTCGAAGGGCGGGATCGGGATGCCCCACCTTTGGGTCCATAGCACGTGAAACATCGACCGGTTCAGCGCACTGCCGCCCAGGTAGGTCCAATCGGTGTTGAAAAAGCATTTTCCCTTGTTGCTCAGTTTACGGGACGCCACAACGAAGTCTTCCGTGACAAGTCTTGCACGGTCTCTTGTCAGCATGCCGGCGGAGTTGAACAGGCGCCAGTACATCAGAACTGCCGGGCGACTCCGGAACCGTGACAGGTAATCAGCGATGCTGCTGCCTTCCAGCGGCACGATGAATTCGTCGGCATCAATGAAACCGATCCACTGCGTCCTGTCCGAGAACCGGCGGATGCAATCTTCGTACGCTTTGACCTGCGCATGATCTTCCGGCCAATCCGTCAATGTGACCAGGCCGCTTTCCACATAGGGCTTCAGCACGTCTTCGTGCCCGTCTTCCGAGTTGTTGTTATAAAGGAAAAAATGATCGACGCCGACGATTCTGTGGAACTCGATCCATTCCCGCAGATACGGCGCCTCGTTTTTATAAATCAGACACAGAGAAACATCGAATTCCTTCTCCCGGTGCTCCGGGCGCGCCAGCGCGGTGAAAGCGCGGTAGAACAGATTGACCGGCCAGAAGCCGATATGCCTCAGCCAGTATACAAGGTCCTTTTCCACCGGATTGAAAAACTGGAAATATCTGTTTCCTGTGATCTTCATGATCTTCTCCTGACTCGATTCCTAGAGGATGCGATGAACCGTTCTTCCGAAAAAGCGATAGCAGGCAACTATGCGTACAGCCTTCTGCTGCAGTGCGCAAAACTGGCGATCCCCATGGTGACCGTCCCCTTTGTTTCAAGGGCGCTGGGCAGTCACGCTCTCGGGGTCTATTCCTATACCTATTCCTGTGCGGTCGTTTTTTCCGTCTTCATGATGCTCGGCCTCGCCTCCCATGGCAGCAGAACGATTTCCGCGGTCGCGGACGACCCGGAAAATCTGAGATCGTCGTTCTGCCGACTGTACAGTATCCAGCTGACAGCCTCCGCTCTTATCATAGCATGTTATGTGTGTTTTGTTTTCCTTTTTGTCTCTCCGGAACACCGGTCCGTCGCACTTAGCCAAACGCTCTTTTTGATGGGATGCATGACGGACGTGACCTGGGCGCTGACCGGTATGGGAAAGTTCCGCCGCATTGCGCTCACAACAGCCGCTTTTCAGAGCGGCGGCGCGGTCATGACGCTGCTTCTCGTGCATTCCCAGGACGATCTTCTTTGCTATACGCTCATCCAGTCAGCCGTACTTTTTGCGGAAAACACAGTGTTGTTCCTCAGCGCGTTCCACGATGTGCGGGTCTCCCGCTTTGACTACCGTATCGACCGCCGCGAACTGTACAGTGTGCTGCTGCTCTCGGTTCCGTCCGTTTCAGCAGTGCTCTTCCGACGTCTGGACAAGATCATTCTGGGGTTCAGCGGTCTGATGGAAGCGACGGGTTCTTTCGCCAATGCGGAAAAGATCGTACAGATCCCCGTGTTCGCCGTCAGCGCTCTCGGTTCCGTCATGCTGCCTGCCATAGCCTCTCTGGCTGTGAAGCGGGACGAAAAGGCGATCGCGCGGTATACGGACCTTTCCATGGAACTCATATTTCTCATCGCCTCCGGTGCATCATTCGGGCTCTGTGCGGTCATCGAGCCCCTTTCCCAGCTCGTCTTCGGAAAGGATTTCGCCGCCGTTCCCGATATCGCGCGGATCCTGACCCCCACCATACTACTCATCTCCTGGTCTAACGTGTTAAGAACGGAAGCAGTCATCCCGCAGAAAAAGGACAATGTCTATGTTCTTTCCAACGTTCTCGGCGCTTCTGTCAATCTGATTGCCAACGCCGTGCTGATCCCTCGTTTCGGTTATTCCGGAGCAGCTGCCAGCGAAGTGTTCTCGGAACTCACCGTCGCGGTATGCCTCTCCGCTGCTCTGAGAACGCTGCCGCTGCTGCGGTATCTGCTCAACGGGCTGTGGTACCTCGCAGCCGGAGTTCTCATGTACGGGATGATCGGTCTTACCGGCCTCGCGTCCATGCCCGGCATCCTCCCGCTGGCCGGCGCTATTGCCGCCGGAGCTGTGTTCTATCTTCTGATCACCATTCCAAAATTCTTCCTTTACTACAGAAAGGTACGTCATGCAGCCGCATCCGAATCTTAAAATACGTTTCTCATCTCCGGGCAGCGGCTTCTCCGGCAACGCGGTCAATTCCGCTATGCACCGAAGAAATGCGCTGATCTCCTACTGCGCGGAAGACGGGTCCGTCTTCCAGTTTTCAGGGTGGTATGACGCCGGCGGCCACATTTGGCTCGCAATGCGTAAAAATGACGGCGCATGGGTCAGCACGGATTCCGGATTTCGGAACAGCATCTCAGATGCGCACAACTCCCTCGCCATCGCTGTGGACGGCAGGGGATGCCTTCATGCTGCATGGTGCCGTCATGGTCATCCGCTTCATTATGCCGCTGCGTCGCAGCCGCTCAGTCTGAAACTGGAAGAACGGCACTTTCCGGGCAGCCATGAAGCGCACGTCACATATCCGGAATTCTTCATTCAAAGCACAGGAGATCTTATCCTTCTGTACCGTCGCGGCAGTTCCGGAAACGGCGACATACTTCTTGACCGGTACGACTGCCGGTCGGAACGGTGGGTCCGTCTTCATGACCGTCTGATCGATGGAGAATCGCGGATGTCCCCCTACTGGCAGGCCTGTCTGGATCACTCCGACCGTCTGCACATCTCCTGGTGCTGGCGGGACACCAGCGACGCGTCCACTAATCACGATATCTGCTATCTCCGCTCAACAGACGCTTCCTGCACTGCTTTCGAAGATGCTGCGGGAAAACCGGTTCATCTCCCCTGCTCCTGCAGTTTCGATCCCGCTGTCCGGATCCCGACAGGGCAGTCCTTGGTCAACCAGACCGCTATGACAGCGGACAAGGAAGGAAATCCGGTGATCATCTCAATGTGGGGCAACGGAGACGATTTCGATTACCGGATCCTGCGCTTTGACAAAGAAGCCTGGAATGTATACAGTCTTGGAAGACGTCCGTCTCACAGCGCTTTCAGCGGCAAGGGGACGCTGGACCTTTCTTTTGCGAGGCCGGAAATCCTTTCAGCGGATGACGGTTTTCTGCTGATCCTGCGGGATCAGTCTTCAGGACAGTCCGCCTGTCTGCTGCCCTGCAGGTTCGAAAACGGCCGGCTGTTCACAGAGGACCCCGTCCCCCTCGTGTCCGGACCGCTGGGCGTCTGGGAACCTCTGTATGATCCCGTGAGATGGCGCTCCCTCGGGATCCTTTCCCTGTTCATTCAGAAGCAGTCCTATTCCCGGGACATCTCCTGGCGCCGCCCGCTGCGGATGATCTTTTCTCTGATGAAACAAACAGACAGGACTTCTCCTATCCATATCGCCGATATCCGATTCCGCATGCCGGAAAAAGAGGAACACATATGACGAATTCAATCTCTCCGTCCGATATCGACCGGATGAAAACGCTCCTGATGGGGGCGCTCCGGGCGATCCGGGACATCTGCGAAACCCACGGGATTCGATACTCCCTTTATTGCGGCACCCTTCTGGGGTGCATCCGCCACGGCGGATTCATTCCGTGGGACAACGACATCGACCTCACGATGCCTCTGGAGGATTACCGCCGCTTTCTCAAGATCGCACCGAAAGAACTGCCGGAGCAGTACGCTGTGGAGGATTTTCTGACCAACGACGACTATTCCAGACTCTGGGCACGCGTTTACGTCAAGGGCACCACCGCCATGTACGAGCGCAACAGCTACCTTAACATCCATCAGGGAATCTGCATCGACATTTATCCGATGATCGGCGCATGCGCCGATCCTGCCGGCCTGAAACGGCAGACCGCCGTCATGCGTCTGGCATGGGGCATCCGCCTCGTGGATATCCGCATTCGTCACGGACGCAGTGAAAACGGAAAGATCGACCGCGTGCTGCGCCTCATTCCTCACCCGGTGCGTTCTGCATCAGCGAAGATACTTCTCCGTATGGCGTTCCGCAAAACAGCGCACGCCTCACGCCTATGTTCGGTAGACTCGGCCCGGTTCATTCCGAAATATGACCCAGCAGACTGGGATTCCTATACCGAAAAGTCCTTTGAAGGAGAACTGTTTTCCATTCCGTCCGCCTACGACCGCCTTCTCACAATCATGTACGGCAACTATATGCAGCTTCCTCCCGAAGACAAGCGCGTCCCGCACTTCTTCGACGGGACCGGCGACGACTTTATCTTCGATCTGGACAGGGACAGCTCGGCGTACGCGCATCCACCGGAATGATCCCATACGGCAAAGAGCCCTGCACGGAACAGTGAAAGATCCTTTTCACTTTCCCGCGTGGGGCTCTTTTTTCTGTCTTTTCAGCCGCTTACAACGCTCAGAGGTTTTTCAGCGCCCGGATGATCTTCTTCAGCAGGCCTGTCTTTCCGCCCGTGTAGTAGATCCACCGGATCCCGCGTCTGTTGAGAGCTCTCCGGGCAGACGGCAGTTCCTTGTACGATACCGCCGCTACGACGATCTCGCCGTCCTCCTGTTCATACATGTCCAGCGGTACGACGGGAGCGCCCATGAACGTTTCTTCCCCGGTCAGCGGACGGGTGACGATATACCGCGCCGGGCGGATACAGCCTCCGGCCATCTTCAGGGCGTTGGCGAACTGCCTGCCGACTTCACCCGTTCCGTATACGGTGACCTTCCGGTATGCTTCCGCTGTCTTCAGCATGTCACGGTATAGGAATCTGCTGTAATCCGTCTGATAGACGGTGGAGATGAGGGATTCGAAGGCGATCCGGTCTTCTTCGGTCCGGCTGCAGTATGCCCTCAGTTCGTCATGATCGAGTTTTTTGCTGAGATGCTTAAACATCCAGATCATGATGCCGATCTCCGTGACCGACCCGTAGGTGTGGATGTTTCTTTCCGCCGCAAAGCGGTTCATAAGCCGATAGTTGTTCAGATACCCATAAGCGTTGCGGCAGTCGAAACGAGACGTCACCACCGAATTCCCACGGATCCTTCTGATACTCAGCGTTTCCGGGACGCACATCGCCCTCTCCGCAGACAGGAGCGCCGCGAAGCTGAAATACTCGTCCTCGTGGTAGGCTCCTTCCGGACAGCGGACACCCTCGCGCTTCAGCATCTCCGTCTTCCAGAAATAGACCTGGGGCATGGGGGTCCAGTATTGCCGGATCATCATATCGTCGAGCAGTTCCGAGCCGGTGCAGACGCGGTCCCTGCAGGGACTGTCTTCCGGGATGAATTCCTTCTGGGGGTACATCTTACGCAGGTCTTCCGTTTCGTAGATGTTCCTGTACCCGAAGACCGCCGCCTCGACCCCATCCAGCGCGCATCGGTCGTACAGGATTCGCATCGCTTCCGGTTCGATCATGTCGTCGGAGTCGAGGAAGTAGATATACTCTCCTTCCGCGTGATCGAGTCCTAGATTCCTGCCGTAACCCTGCATCCTGTTTTTTTCAAGATGGAAGACCGTGACTCGGCTGTCCCTTGCGGCGTATTCGTCCAGAATCTCACCGCAGTTATCCGGCGAACAGTCGTCGACGCAGAGGATCTGCAGATCGCTCAGTGTCTGAGAGCACACGCTGTCCAGACACTCTCTCAGATATTTCTCCACATTGTATACAGGGATCACTACCGTAACTTTGGCCATTCTCACTCCTTCCGCCGGCGATCACCGGCCGATTGTTCTGAAGTATTCCACAGTCTTTCCGATTCCTTCCTCGAACGGCACCGTCGGTTTCCAGCCGAGGTACTTCTTCGCAAGCGTGATATCCGGCCTGCGCTTTTCCGGGTCGTCCTTCGGCAGATCCCGATATGCGATCCTTGAGGAAGACCCTGTCATCCTGATGACTGCCTCCGCCAGTTCCCCGACCGTTCTCTCGTCGGGATTGCCGATGTTTACCGGGCCAATGCAATCCGTCTGTTCCATCATGCGGACCAGGGCTTCTACCGTATCGTCGACATAGCACAGGCTTCGCGTCTGACTGCCGTCTCCGTACACGGTCAGATCTTCGCCGTTGAGGGCCTGAACGATGAAATTCGAAACGACACGTCCGTCGTCTTTCGCCATCCAGGGACCGTATGTATTGAAGATCCTGACAACTCTGATGTCGACACCGTACTGTCTGTGATAGTCGAAGAACAGCGTTTCCGCGCCGCGTTTCCCCTCGTCGTAGCAGGACCTGATCCCCGCGGGGTTCACATTTCCCAGATACGTTTCCTTCTGCGGATGTTCCAATGGATTTCCGTAGACCTCACTGGTGCTGGTCTGAAGGATCCTTGCGCCGTATTTCCTTGAAAGTTCCAGCATATTGATCGCGCCGATCACGCTCGTTTTGAAGGTCTTCACCGGATCCGCCTGATAATGCACGGGGCTCGCCGGGCAGGCGAGGTTGTAGATCCGGTCCGTCTCCAGGTCGATCGGCTCCGTAACATCGCCCTCGATGAAGGTGAATCTGCTGTCGGACAGCAGAGAAGCGATGTTGTTTTTCGATCCGGATACCAGATTGTCAAGACAGATCACTTCGTGTCCTTCTCCGACCAGTCTTTTGCAGAGGTGTGAACCGATGAACCCGGCTCCTCCGGTAACCAGTATTCTCATACTTTATTCTCCATTTCTCTGATTTTCGCGATGATCCGCGTGGTGCTCTGCGATTCCGTGTATGGAAAGAATTCGATGTCCGAATTCCGTTTTCTGAGCTCTTCCTTCTCCCACTTCCAGTATTCGTTGCCGCTGTAATCGTCTCCGGAGAAGAAACAATCAAATGGTCTTCTTTCCCACTCCATCAGTCTGGAGGGATTGTCGCGGATGATGACGACTTCGTCCACTTCCTTCACATGCTCCAGGATCTCTTTTCTTTCCTCCTCACAGATCACCGGATAATGTCCCTTATACTGATTCACAAGTTCATCCGAGAGGATCGCGACCCTCAGATATTCGCACCGCTGCTTGGCATTGAGGATCAGTTTCAGATGCCCCACATGATACAGGTCAAAGACGCCCATCAGCAGTCCGATCTTGTATTTGCTCATTGTTCCGTTCCTTTCTCCCCATTCTCTCCGTTCCGTCTGCCGGCGGCATCCGCCGCCCAACCGTAGATCTGTCTGTACAGTTCCCAGTTGCGGTTTCTGCCCACAAAACGATTCTCGACGTCCTGAAAAGACCGCTGCATGCCTTCGGTCAGTCCGAACAGCCGCATCATTTCCTCACGAGGGATCAGTTCGTTCAACTTCGGGATATGAATGTAGGTATAGTTGACAGCCCTGTACATGATATACAGTGCGGGACAGTATTCCCGTGTGAATTCCTGGTCGTAGTAGACGATCTCTTTCCCATCGTAAAACGCGTTATAGGGGATCATGTCTACATAGCCTGTGCGCAGGATCACACCGGCTTCTTTCCTCAGAAGCCGCCATACCCCGGTCTCATACCCGCTGTCGTCCGTCTCCGAAGATCTCAGAATGTTGTCATAGATCTCCCGGAACAGTCCGGTGATGCCGTCCCTGTCTCCGGCCCGAAATCTTCCTTCGATCTCCTCCAGCAAGCTCCTGTTCCTGATTCGCGGCATTCTGAGAGTTTTCCCGTCCACCTGTTCGCTGACAACAGACAGTCCCTTTTCTTTCAGTTTCTCCAGATTCCTGTGTTCGTCCATCAGTTTTTCCGTTCCCGCCGCGGTATACGCACTTTTGGCGACGGTTCCGTCGTTCAGAAAAACTGTCCTGTATCCGCTGTCTCCCCGGTCTGCAGAAAGGACCGCCTGCACCGGACGCACTTCCGGAATGCTGTCCGATAAGAACATCAGAACGAAGTCACTGTTCTCAGGAAGAGTGTTCTCCGTGACAACGCGGTCATACTCGCGGTTGAGATCCTTTCCGGACATGCCCCCGAACGGATCGATACAGAACATTCTGTCTCGGACACTGCCCGCGGGCAGACTCTCATCAGAGAAGACCGCCTGTGTAAACAGATGATCCGGCAGCGCGTAGAAGCAGCGGACGCAACTGAAATGATTATGAGCCTCCTTGAGGACCTCATCTTTTCCGAACAGATTCTCTGTCCTGTGTGGTATCGTGACAAGATCGTCGATGGCTCCGCTTTGGTATTTGATCCCGGCGGCATTGCGGAATCCGAACACGACGGTCCCCGATTCTTTGAGAATGGACCTGCATTTTGCGAACACCTCCTGCAGATCGCCGCACTGCTCCCGGTTCGCGTCGATCAGGAATATCCAGTCGTACCGCTTTCCGGTCTCATAGCAAGCAAATGCTGTTTCCTCCACGTTCAGTCCGCTCACGCGGAAGCGCGTCCTGAGACTCGCGGCCATCGCACTGTCCGCCTCGATGGCATCCACACTGGCGAACCGGTCAAGATAGAGTCCCGTCATCGCACCGTATCCGGGGCTGACTTCCAGCGCGCTCTGGCGGCTGCCGAAATCATACCATGAAAGAAGCGCGTGTCTCAGACTGCTCAGATGATAATAGAACCGGAAATCCTTGCGGCTGATCAAAGGGTCGTAGTCGGCGTTGCCGTACGTCCCGATCAGTTCTTCGATCTCCCTGCATCTGTCTCTGTGCAACGACATCTGTTTTGCTCCTGTGATATTCCGCCTTTTGAAAGGCGTTGATATTAAAATTCATGCGATAGGTGGTATACTATCCCTATCCTATCCATTTCTGACTCATGAGAGATCTGTCTATGACAACAAGTTCCACACAATCTACCGTCGTCATCACGCCGAAGCGCAGTTCCCTTTTCCCCGACTTCGGGGAACTTTTCCGGTACAAGGATCTGATCATGATCCTTGCGAAGAAGGATTTCAATCTTCGCTACAAACAGACTGTGCTCGGTCCTGCATGGGCGTTCATCAATCCGCTTCTGACCAGTCTCGTCCAGATCTTCATCTTCGGAACAGTTGCGCAAATCGGGACCGGCGACGTACCGCGGATCCTGTTCTACCTGTTTTCAAACAACATCTGGTCTGTCTTCGAGACAAACCTCAGCGATAACGCTCAGACTTTCCTCGCTAACAGGAATCTGTTCGGTAAAGTCTATTTCCCGCGGATCGCTGTTCCCATCTCCAAACTTCTGGTCATCCTCTTCAGGTGGTGCATCCAGACGGCGGTCGCGCTGCCGCTTTACATCTATTTTCTGGCCAAAGGCGCGTTCCGCCCGCACTACACGCTGTTTCTTCTGATTCCCGCGATCCTGCTGTGGATGTCAGTCATGGGCTGCAGCATCGGTATGATCGTTTCCAGCGCGACGACAAGGTACAGGGATCTCTCGATGCTTGTCGGTTTCTCCGTCACGCTGCTTATGTATATCACTCCTGTCGTCTATCCGCTCTCCGAACTGGACGGCACGGTGTGGAAGACTTTTGCCATGATCAATCCTGTATCCGCGCCATGCGAACTTTTCCGCTATATTCTCTTCGGATCGGGACAGATCTCAGTCTGGTCCACCGCCATGAGTCTTGCGGCCACGGTCATTCTGGCTTTTCTGGGTCTGATCGTGTTCGGAAAAGTCGAAACGAATTTCATCGATACGGTGTAACGGAACATGAATGAAACGATAATCAAAATCAAAGGGCTGAGCAAGCAATACCGGTACGGTCAGATCGGTTTCACCACGCTGCAGAGTTCCCTGAAAAACTGGTGGGAAAACAGGAAATCCGGACAGTCTGTCCATCCTTCCGACAGCGCTCCGGAGTTTTTCTATGCGTTGGAGGACATCAACGTAGAGATCGCGTCCGGCGAGAAAGTCGGCATCATCGGCAAGAACGGCGCCGGCAAAAGTACGCTTCTGAAACTCATCAGCCGTATCACCTCTCCTACGGACGGTTCCATTGAACTGTCCGGCAGGGTCGCGTCCCTGCTTGAAGTCGGCACCGGATTCGACGGCGAACTCACGGGTCGCGAGAACATCTACCTCAACGGTTCGATTCTCGGTATGTCCCGAAATGAGATCGACGGCAAGATGGACGATATCATCGCCTTTTCCGGAGTCGGGAACTTCATCGACACGCCGGTGAAACGGTATTCCAGCGGCATGCGCGTCAAACTGGGTTTTTCCGTCGCCGCGCATCTGGACAACGAGATTCTGATCATGGACGAGGTCCTCGCTGTGGGCGATATGGAATATCAGAAAAAATGCATCGACAGGATGCGTTCTCTCGCAGACTCGGACAACAGGACGATTCTGTACGTCAGCCATAACATGAACACTATCAAAGCGTTATGCACCCGCTGTCTTGTCCTGGATCAGGGTCATCTGGTCTATGACGGCGACGTAGACCAGGCTATCTCCATTTATCTCGGGCTGGACAGGACGCTGCCCGACGAATATGTCTTCAACGCTGATTACCGTCCCTATGACCGCTCTCTCAGAGCTAACAAACGCTTTGAGATCAAGAGTCTCCGCTTTTCGGAGCACTCCAGTCAGATCGTATCAAACCGGGAGCCCATCGACGTCGTACTCTCGGTGGAATCTCTGAAGCATTTCGACCGGGTCGGATTCCGTCTCGAGCTCTGGTTCCATGATGGTTCCAAGATCGGAACCATGCTCTCCGGGAACTTCGTCTCCCTGGATCCCGGTGACGCCACGGTGCATCTCTCCATTGATCCCGCCCATCTCACAAACGGACAATACCGTGCGGATCTCATTGCGTACCAGTTCGATCAGAACGGTACAGAAGATGTCCTGGACGGCGTCTACCCGGGTCTGATCTTCCATATCAACAACCGTCTTGACGAGGAAAACTACCTTGACTGGAACCACCAGTACTGGGGTGCCGTGAGACTGCACGACCTGACCGTGAAATAGCGCCGGACCTCAGTTTCCTTTTTCCCGGGAATGAAGGAGCCGCCAGCAGAAGCCGGCTGTTCTCCTGTATGCGCCGTATACCCCGAGCCTTGTTTTGATCCACAAACTGACCATAGAAAGCCGAAAAAGACCCGGCTTTCTTTTTTTGTCCATTTCGTTGAGCTTGTATTCCTCCAGCAGATAGCGGTGCTTCTTCGTGTTGCCGGTTCCCCAGTGCACCATGCAGGAGTCCGTGATAAGACCTTTTTCCTTCTTGTAGATGTTGGTGTATTCGACCTTTCCGGTGAGAAAATCCAGATCGACGGTCTCGGTATGCGGGATGAAGCACACATCAGGTGATCTGTCCCCCGCCGTCCTGAAGCCGTGAACCGCCATCGCGAGGGAGTATATCGCTTCGTCGCTGGGGTTTTCGAACTGTCTGAATCTGTAGTCGTAATAATGGTCCCGGATATATCTGGCCGTCTCGCCGAACCGGTCCAGTTCCTCCGACCGTCTCAGATAATAGACGCCGCCGATGAAATCCGGGATGTACTGGACGCGGTCCCTGAACTCCCCGGTGTCTTCGATCCTGAACCAGGCATGCCGCTCGTCCGTACCGTAGTTGCTGCCGAACGCCGAGAAGGCGGGGCCGCCTTCGAAAACCTTCCAGAAAAAGTCCGGGTCTCTGTAGATCAGACTGTCCGCATCGATGAAGATCGTCTCGTCGTAGGGAACGAATTCGGGCAGCCGGACCTTGTCGACGTAGGACCGCAGCGGATCCTTCATTAAGATGACATCGTCGAACAATTCCGTATACCGATTCTCCCTGTCGCAGAGGATGGCGAACGGTTTCGGATGTGCCGCGCGGAGTCTGTAGGATCTCAGCAGATTCGCCGCGATCCTGAAGTACAGTTCTTTGCCTGTCGCTATGGTGATGAAGCCCTGTGTCATGGCCGCTCCTTTTATAATGAACCGGTCGGGGAAATTCCTCAGATCCTGATGAAGGGCTTTCCGCCGACGATTGCCGCATATCTGGGATATTGCGTTTTATACAGACTGTTCTCCGGTATGCCTTCCACGTTCAGGATCGAATAGATCCTGTCCGCATTCGCCATCGCGAAGAAGTTGACGAAGGTCTTCAGGATCACCCGTTCGCTGACGCCGGGATTCATGATGTGTCCGACGCCCTCGGTATCGCAGATCCTGAATCCTCTTTTTTCCGCCTCCTTCAAAAACCGGACGCTGTCCGAGTAAAGGATGACGGGTTCCTCCGTGTCCTCCCTGCAGGCTTCCGCTTTTCGGAGCACTGCTTCGATGATCTTTTCCTGCGTTTCCGGCGGAAACGGGGCGTTGTAACCGGCGTCTTCGAAGACGCCAAGCGCGTTGATAAAACGCGCGTTCACAACGGCGTAATGCTCTTCTCCCGGGTCGTTCTTCAGGTCGCGGAGCACCTGCCCGCTTGGCGCGAACAGTTCCAGAAAGAGTTTCCGCCATACCGCCTGCCAGTCGGGAACGCCCGTCATCTCGAGATAGTTCTTCCCGATGTAATCCCTGCAGACATACTGCATATCCCGTCTGAAGGCGATGCCGGCGTCCCCAAAGGGCGGGTAGTAACTGATCCTTCGGACCTTTCCGGGATCGGCGGACAGATCCGACAGTTCCGCCGTCCAATCCGTTTCGTTCGGCACCAGATAATCCCTGAGGTCAAAACCCGCCGTATGGATGAAGCGGAACGGAATACCGTTCGTTTTTGCAATGTAATAGAGACCCACTGCCGCTTTCAGCCGGTCTGTGATCCCGTTCCGGGAATTGTTCCCGTCGATGACCAGATAGATCCCGTTCCTGTCTTGATCCATTTCAGTCCGTTTCTGTCTTTTTGTATTCTGCGAACCATCTGCAGAAATTTCTCAGTCCCTCGCGCAGGTGCGTCGTCGGATGATAACCGAACCGCTGTTCCAGTTTCGTGATATCGGCGTGGGTCGTATGTACATCCCCGTTCTGCATCGGCTCGAGGATGATGTGCGCGTCCAGGTCGTAGTCCTCAGGCAGCAGTCCTGCCGCCGTCAGTTCTTCCTTGAGGATCGTGACGAAGTCGAGCAGTCCGTCGGGGTCTCCTTTGCCGATGTTGAACAGTTCATACGGAACACTGTTCTCCGCAGGATCGGGGTTTCTGCTCAGAATGATCTTCCTGATCCCCTCGACGATGTCGTCAATATAGGTGAAGTCCCTGCTGTTCTGCCCGTAGTTGAACAGTCTGATCTTCTGTCCGGAGATCAGTTTCTCCGAAAAACTGAAATAGGCCATGTCCGGTCTGCCGTAAGGTCCGTACACCGTGAAGAACCTGAGTCCTGTCGTACGGATCCCGAACATCCTGGCGTAGGAATATGCCAGCACTTCGTCGCATTTCTTCGTCGCCGCATACAGGGACACCGGGCTGTCCGTCCTGTCGGTCTCAGAGAAGGGACCTTCCATCGAATCCCCGTAGACAGAGGAGCTTGACGCGAAGATAAAGTGCTCAATGCCGTGATGCCTGCACATCTCCAGCATGTTGGAGAAACCGACGATATTCGACCTGATGTAGGTCTCCGGATGATCGATGCTGTACCGTACGCCGGCCTGAGCCGCGAGGTTGACCACGATCTCCGGGTCGTACCGGCTGAACACGTTCTCCAGAAAAGCGCGGTCCGTGAGATCTCCCTGAAGGAACTCGAATCCGGGCTCTGTAATGTTCCGAAGTCTGAGTTTTTTCAGCGAGACGTCGTAGTAGTCATTAAGGTTGTCGATCCCGACGATGCGAAACCCGCCTTCGTCGGTCAGAGCTTTCGCGAGAGCGGAACCTATGAATCCCGCTACTCCGGTGATCAGTATCGTTGTGTTCAATTTCGGTGACCATCCCTGTTTTTATTTGCGAGCCGGCGTTCTCCGCCGCTCATCGCTCCGCGGACAGCCGGCCGATCAGCTGACGCCACTGTCCCAGGATGCGTTCCGTTCTGTATTGTTCCGAAGTTTTCGCGGCTTCCGCGCCGAGTTTTTCCCTGAGCCGGGCGTCGTCCGCAAGCAGAGACAGCGCCGCTGTCATCTGCTTCTCGCTTCCTACGTCCGTCAGAATACCATTCTTTCCCGATTGTATCACATCGACGGAGCCCTCACAGCGTGTGGAAACGCAGGGAAACCCCATCATCATACACTCGAGCAGCGCATTGGAGAGTCCTTCGTAATTGCTGGACAGCGCAAAGATCTCCGCGTCGGCTACGGCTGTATGCACATCCCACACCTGTCCATGGAACCGGACTGCGTCTTCAACGCCCAGCGATCCCGCCAACTGCTGAAGTTTCTCTCCCAGTTCGCCCGTCCCGTATATGGAGAGCGTGTAACCGGGATGCTCCCTATAAAACGCCGCGAATGCCCGAATCAGCATCTCCTGATTCTTTTGCGGCGTCAGTCTGCCCATCGTTACGATCCGATGTCTGCCGCCGGTCCGTGCGCAGGGAACGCTGACCGGATTGAGGATCACGCTGCTGTGGCTTTGGACTTTGTCGGAAAACAGGCTGCGCACGGCTTCCGACTGGAAGACCACATGATCAGCCGCTTCATAAATTCCGTTGATCTCCGGCATATGCTCCGGATCCCTCTTTGCGGGATTGTTCCTCTCCGAACAGATCACGGTCTCCTTTCCGGCGGATCTTGTATTGATCTTGTTCATAGTGAACATCAGCGAGACCGAAACGCTGACGTCCAGCGTCTCCTTCAGCCATCTCGTGAACAGTGCCCTGCCGTCCATGATCATGTCGAAAGATCCTTCAAAGTACGGCATGGCGACAGTTCCGATACACGGTTCCAGATAATAGGTACGCCCCTTGTCCTGGATATACAGCATCGTTACGTCGTACTTGTCCGACATACCGCACGCGAGTCGGCAGGCGACTCGTTCCGCACCACCGCCGTAAAGAGAGGAGCACATGATCAGCATTCCGGGCTTTCCGGTCCTTTTCGCCGCCAGCGCGCGTACTTCGCGCACAGCATCCTCCAGAGACCGTCCAAAACTGCCCTCCATACTGCTGTGTCTTAACTCCCGGATGATCACGTCTTCCGGGTCAGAGGATGTGTTCCACACAGGAAGCGCAGGATCCGAACCGTCATGTGAAAGATGCTCCAGCGCCCAGACCGATGGATCAAACGTCGCGTCGCTGCCTTGTGTACAGTTTTCGGAGATGTTGACTGCCTGAGCGCTGTCCCCGGTGTAATAGAAAAAGTAATTCCCGCCGCTGTTGTTTCGAGCGTCGCAGTCCTTCAGCCTCATATGCGGGTTGGAGTTACTGGTAAATCCGATACCGCTGTTTCCTTCCGCTTCGCACCGGAAAACTTCATGGTCTACAGCCAGACCGCTTCCTCCGAGTTTGAACCCGTTTCCGTTTCCTCTTGTCCTGACGAGCCTTCCGTCCTGCAGCGTAAATCCGTTTAGCCAACTCCTGCATCCTGTCAGTTTCACCGCGCCAATGACACGGTTCTTGGTAAACAGGTCGAATCCGTCGTCGGAGTTCATCCAGGCGGCGCACCTCACAAAGCTGTTTCCTGGACCCGCCGCCACCTTGCAGGCGAATCCATCCGCATTCTGCTGGGATCTGTCCATATTCATGCAGGAGACGCAGTCCGATACTGTATTGCCGGACGGCCATTCACTCCGGCGCTCTTCGCCAGACGGATGCCGGATCAGAAATCCGGTCTCAAGATTCAGCATCGCATGGCAGTGATGGATCCGGTTGAAACTTCCGCTGACGGTGAAACCCGTACCGCGGATCACGGTCAGACCGCTGATCTCCCAATATCTTCCCCCAATACGGAATCCGTGATCTGACCCGCCGAAATCCAGGATAACGCGTTGCGCCGTCTTCCGCTCAGCGGTGATCCGCTTCGGACTGCGGACGCTGCCGCAGTTCTCCGGCCCTATGATCAGATCCTCCGTGATCGGATATCTTCCCGGAAGCGCACGGATCTCCTGTCCCTTCAGACACCGCTCCAGCGCGCTCTGCAGATCGAGAGGCGACACGGCAGTTCCTTGTCCGTCCGCCGTTCCGTCCGGTGCGACGATCAGCGCAGGGACAGCGGAGGAACTATCGTCTTCATATTCGATGGACACGGAATCCAGGTCTATCTCCATCCCGCACCCACGGGCGGCAAGAAATCCCAGATACATCGTCTTCGGATCCCTTGACGCAAAGATCCCTTCGCGGACGTCGGTCTCCAGTTCCCCGATGGTCTCCTCTCCGTCACAGACAACTGCGCTGAGATATGCGCCGTTCTTTTCCAGCGCGATCCTTAGCTCTTTTCCCTCATAGCACGAAACATCCTGCGATCCACCCGTACAGCGGATCGGGATGATGTTCTCGATATCGTCCCGGGCGATCCCGTCCCTGCCGAAGATCTCGAAATCTCCGTGATAGAATCCTGCCGCAGCCATGTTGGCGTACGGATAACCGCTTCCGGGATCGGGTTCCAAGGTATCTCTGATGAAAAGACCCAGTCCCTCCTGCCCGTTCCGTTCTTCCGATGAAGGATAGCGCAGCACACGGATGGTTCCCCTGAAGATCACACGCTCGTATGCCGGGAGCGCTCCCGTCAGACAGACAGCCTGATCATAACCCGCGTCGGTGATCTTTCCCTTTCCCGACGGCATCCCTACTTCGGCGCGCCGACGCACATAGTCGACAGATATCATCTCCCCGGGGCCTTTTCCAGAACCCAGGACCGTTTTTTCTCCGTTGTGCTCCGTATATCTGACGGGGCGGAGACACAGGGCCTCCCACTGCAGGTCGCGGTAAGACAGCTCGTATGTCATCGTTCTTCTCCTCCCGCAGCGGACGCGGCACACCGCAGGATTACTTCCTCCCAGTCCCGGATCACAAGCTCCAACTCGAAGGCTTTCATATCCCGCATTGCCCGGTTCTCCAGCGTTTTCCGCAGAACCGGGTCCTCTGCAAGCTCGCACATGGCTTCCGTCAGGCCCTTTTCGTCACCCTTTTCCGTCAGCAGGCCGTTCTCCCTGTCCCTGATCACGTCGACGGATCCCTCGCACTTCGTCGAAATGCAGGCGATTCCCATAGACATGCTTTCCAGCAGCGCGTTGGAAAGACCCTCAAAATCACTGGACAGCACGAACATCTCTGCGTCGCGGATCCGCTCAAGCACATCCCGCCGGTTTCCCTCAAAGATAACCGTCTCCGTGACACCGAGGTCCCGAGCGAGCTTTCTCAGCTCGTTTTCCATATTTCCTTCCCCGTAGATATGGAGAACATATTCGGGGAAACGCTCTCTGAACGCCGCGAAACTGCGGATCAGCAGCGGATAATTCTTCTGGGGCACGAGTCTTCCCATCGCGACGATCTTCTTCTCCCGTGAGTCGTATGCGGGCTCCGGGATCAGCAGCGGATTTTTGAGGATGCTGCTCTTCTTCCGTATCTCATCCCCATAGAGGTTTCTGATCGCCTCGGATTGAAACACCACATGATCCGCCTTGCGGAAAAGGTATCGCGTGAATGGAAACAGATTGCCAAGAGACTGCTTCGGATTGCTGCGTTCCGAACAGATCACGCTCTCATTTCCCTTCGACAGCGCGTTGATGCAGTTGGGAAGGTTGCCTAAAGACAGAGACACATCGATTCCGAGTTCCTGCTTCAGCGCTTTCAGCGCTTTAATCTGTTCCCGGATACCGCCAATCTTTTCCAGCGGTCTGGCATCCCTGGCATACTCGGGCAGTTTCCGGAGCCGGCACCGGTCACTGTACCCGTGCCGCTGTCCGGAATCAAAGCAGTATGCGACCGTGACGTCATACCGTTCCGACAGAGCATCCGCCAGAAGGTACGTCACCTTCTGAGCGCCTCCGAAGTACAGCGTGGATGTCACGAAAAGGATCTTCTGTTTATCCCGGGTACCGCCCGGCATGCCGTTGGATTTCAAGTGGTCTCTCCTATTATTCCGCCGTCCCGCAGCAGCGGGAATCATTACTCTGTCTGTGATACTGTGGGGATCTCTTCCGACGACAGATCGTCGTAGTACAGTTCCTCCGTCTGATATTGCCTTACGGTCCTGCAAAGGTCAAAGACCAGATTGCGGTCGAAAACGTCCCGCGGATTGTACAAATGGTCCAGATATCGTCCGAGATATCCGCGTATATGGAAATGGACCCGCCGGATCCGGTCCAGCGTGCGCCTGTCCCGCACTTCTTCGGCAAAAACCGGTCTGCCTCCTTCACCGATATAGTCCACCGCCGGTTCCTGTGAAGTGAAATAGACCTCCGTCTTCATCTCACTGTCATAATCCATCAGATCCCGGTCGAGATAGTAGAAAATATTCCCGGCATGTTTTGAGATATATTCCGGGATAGCGAAATAGAAGCCGTCCAGATTCACCGGAAGATGCCGTTCCATCATCATCTGGCTGCTGCCTTCTGAAACGTAATCCATAATGGCACACTTTTTCCCGGCGATCCCCTCCGCTTCCAGATAGGTGCGGAATTCTTTCCTGCATTTTTCCGCTTTTTCACGGATCACGGCTTCGTGCATGCGGTAGTATGTCTCTACCGTCTCTCCGTTCCAGGGAAGCAGTTCCTCCTCCGGCAGTTCCACGACCCGCCGGAGCAGTCTCCGAGGATCATCACTGTATCGTTCCATCGGAAAAAAGTAGTTCGCTGTCGCATAGTCGTCCATGACGGTCATGAATGCGGCGTGTCTGCTCGTATAGAAATACTTTTCGGGCGGCAGCGCATCGGAACAGTACTGTCTCAGTTTCCTGTATGCCTCCGTCAGGATGCAGCCGTCTCTCGCAGAAAGAAGCAGCCAGTCGTAGCCCTTGCCGCTCAGGGTATCCCTGAGCCACTGCAGGTATCCCATGATCATAGGCGCGATCGTCATGCACGCGATCCTGAGTTCCGCCTGCTGGCGGAAAGGATCGTCGAAGCCGAGGGCAACAGCGAGACCGAGCAGTTTTTTGTCAGCCAGCGTTCTGCACATGCCGATTGCTTCGCTGTATCCGTTCCCGCAGGCAAGTTCCAGGCAGCTGGGCACGACAAGCGCGTCAAGGCCGCTGTCGGTTGCCGCCAGATAATCCGAGCGGTAGTCATCACCGATATGCAGGACCGTCTGTCCGCCCAGTTTCACCGCGGACAGTTCCTCGAACAGTCCCTCCTGCTTGAGTTTCCCGTACTGGCAGGAGATCAGCATCTCACTGTATCCCGTAATACCGCTTCGGGTCAGAAGTTCCCCGATGAATTCCGGTGCCAGATACATGTCGCTGACCAGAACGACGGTCTTGTTCAGTTCCTTCGCGTAGCTGAACAGCTCCGCCATGCTCTCTCTGGGCATGATGAGCGCAGATTCTGTCTTCAGTTCTTCCCCGTACAGGAGGCGCGCCGTCGCATCGTCATAACCGCAGCTGTTCCTGAGGCGACCGTAGATCTCCTTCAGGCACAGTTCCGGACACTTCGTCTGGATCTCATATCTGCTGTCGGCGAATCCCCGGATGCCCGTCTGTTCCTCGACGATCCCAAAAACGTCCTTCGGATACAGAACGGTCCTTTTCAGCAGCGTATCGAAGATGTCGAAAGAAATAACGTCGTGCTGCCGTATGGCCTCCTTCACCGGTCCGATGTCGGTGAGCATGCTCTCACCGGACACGGTCTTCCGCGTCTCACCAGTGAAAAACCGGACCAAGCGGGAATCCAGACCGTATCCTCTCGGAACGATTCCGTCCCGGACCGTGCCGATGCCGACGTGGATGATCTTTTTCCCTTCGTACCGTTCTGCGACCTGCAGGAACACACTGCCGTCGGTTCCTCTGCGGTAAAGACCGCCGGAGACGTCGATCCCGCCGGCGATCAGTGCTTCGTACTGTTCTTCCTCTTCCCAGGAAAAGACGACCGTCTTCCCCTGACTTTTCATCCATTCATACAGGATGAGAAATCTTCGCTTCAGCACCCAGCGGTTCTCCGATTCCAGGTGATCCGCCACCGTGAACGGGATGAACAGCGAAACCACTTCGTACGGTGCGAGGACTTCCTTCCACTGAGGGACCGTCAGATATCCCTGATTTTTCAGTTCCCCGTGAACTCCAACCTGATCGGTCCCGAAAAGGTCGGTCAAAGGTACGTGTTTTTCCTCGCAGGACTGCCGGATCCGGTTGTAGTCCGGTTCCTTCCCTGTGCGTCGGTCCGTCAGGATGACCAAATCAACGCTGTCCGGCACCTCCGTACAATCCGGAGCCAGAATACAGTAAAAATGATAGGCGGGATCAAAATGTCTGATGATTTCTTCAAGATATTCCCCGGGATACAGCGCAATGTTGCGGCCCCTGTAGCGGCTGAAATGCTCGTCGAACCGGAGAAGGATATATCCTGCCTCGGTCATAGCTTCCTCAGAAAGATGCATCTGATCCCTCTCTTTTCCAGCATTTCCTTCGTTTCTTCCCAGAACATGACCTTGATCGCCGCGACGACGATGGCGTCTTCGGGGATCTCCACGTCGTCGATACACCGGACGGATCTTCCCATCACGATCTCGGGAATATCTTTCATGTCTTTGACGAGGAACCCGCCGATCAGCACGTCTTTCTGCCGCTGCAGTTTTGCGCAGAACCGCTGTCCCGTTAGCTTCGCGCCGTAGATGAAGACAATACGGTACTGACGGATGACGTCCATCACCTCAGGGTCGATCGCCATCATCTCGTCCTCAGCACGGAGATAAGAAAGGAAACACTCATAGATGGTCCTGTCCGGTTCCTTCACAAATACTTCGCCGATATCGCAGTGGTCTTTCAGCACCGCATACAGCGTCAGCATCCGCTCGAACATTCTCGAGATGTTCAGATGTGCGCCTTTCGTATCTATATTCCGTTCGCTGATGAACCGGTTCATGTAGAAATAATTCATCAGGTAACCATGAAAATTCTTCGGCGCGTAACCGCTCGTCATCACCGAATCCGCCCGGGTCCTGAGAATAAAGTACTGTTTCGGGACATATCTCGCGCGTTTTGCCGCGAGGATCCCGGCGTACGCGAAGAATTCGTCCTCATGTTCGCAGTTCTCCGGATAACGGATCCCCTCCTCCACAATGAACTCCCTGCGCCAGAGGATCCTCTGGGGATAGCATGTCCACTCATTCTGAAGGATGAAATCGTCGAGCAGATCGGCGCCGATGTAGACCTCGTTCCTGTACGTTCCTTTCCGCAGCGTCAGCATCGGGTTGTAGATCCGTTTCACTTCCTCGCTCTCGAAGATGTTCCTGCTGTCGAAAAAGACCGCGTCCAGTCCGTCCCTGTCCGCCAGTTCCGTCAGTTCCTCCAGCGCCTGCGGCTCGATCATATCGTCCGAGTCCAGAAAATAGACATATTCCCCGGTAGCTCGCTCGAGTCCTCTGTTCCGCCCGTATCCCTGCCTGCGGTTCTCCGGAAGGTGGATGACCTGTACCCTTCCGTCTCTGCGCGCGTACCCGTCCAGGATCTCTCCGCTGCGGTCCGGCGAGCAGTCGTCGATGCAGATCACTTCCAGATCCCCCAGCGTCTGGCTCAGCACGCTGTCCAGACACTCGGGGAGATAGGCTTCCGTCTTATAGACAGGGATGATCACGGACACTTTGCTCATATGTTTTCCTCTTCTTTGATCTTTTTTATGTAGCACGCGCGCAGAACCTTCAGCAGCGCCCGTTCCAGCGTCTTTCCGGGGCCGGAACCTCCAATCTCCAGCAGCTGCTGTGCATACAGGCGGTCTGTCAGCTGGAGAAGTCTCCCACTGTCCTGCCTGTAGCTGCCGGCGACCGCTGGATCGTCGTACGCCTCCGCCATTCTTCTGCGGAACACCTCATAATCCGAAACGTTTTCCTTCAGGATCTTCCTTGCCTGCTCCATGCTGAGCCCCTGCCGCCATTGATGTCTGCGCAGTCTGCGCAGCGCGCCTTTGTGAAGCAGGTAGTAGACCGGCAGATAATGCTCCGTCAGGTAACGGCAGTCGGACGAGGATCTGTAGTGCTCATAAAGCTCCTCCGCCAGCAGGTGGCTGGTGCTGATCATCAGATCCTTTCTCAGCCGGTCTGACACGGAATCCTCACGCAGACGGTATTCATACAGCACGTCCGGGATCATCAGGATCCTTGAGCTGTGCGCCACATAGCAGTAACTGAAATACATGTCCTCGGGATAGACGCCGCGGTCGGCGGGAAAGCGGATCTTCCACTTCTCAATGACGTCCCTGCGGAGCACCCGGTTCCAGACCTCCCACCGGATCGCCTTGCGCCGGAAGGGCCCCGTCAGGAAAGCGAACCGCTCTTCCTCCGTGTTCAGGACGACCGTCCGGTCCTTCGTCAGCACGGTGACAAGACCGGGATCGGGTTTCCGTTCAGCAGGAATGGTTCTGAAACAAAAAGCCACCATCTCATAACCGTCCGCGAATCTGGGGATGACTGTCTCCAGCAGGCGGGGGTCGAGGACGTCGTCGCTGTCGGAGATGTAGATGTATTCCCCTTTCGCAGCTTCGAGCCCAGTGTTTCTGGCAGAGGACTGTCCTCCGTTCTCTTTGTGGATCACCTTGATCCTGCCATCTTTCGCAGCATACCCGTCGACAATGCTTCCGCTGTTATCGGAACTGCCATCGTCGACGAGGATCAGTTCAAAATCCCGGTAAGTCTGCGCCAGAATGCTGTCGATACATTCCCGCAGATACTGCTCACAGTTATAGACCGGTACGATCACGCTGACTTTTGGCATAAGGCATTTTCCTGTTTTTTCTGTCCAAAATCAGGACCCGTCTTCTTGCCGTCATCCGTGGGCTGCCGGCGGATCCTCTTCATTTTCTTTTTTCCAAATCTTATTATACAATCTAAAGGGAAAAGGCACAGACTTTTTTCCGTCAGAATTCATCCGCTTTACCGCTTTTTCGGAGAAGACCATGAAAGATCCAGCAGAACTGTTCAGAGAATATACGCACCCGTACCTGATATACGGTGAAAAGATCCGGCTGAAGATCGACCACACGCTTCGTGTCAGAGACCTGTGCGAAGATATCGCCCGCAGTCTGGGTCTTTCCGGCGACGAACTCGCTTTGGCGTCTCTGTGCGGACTTATGCATGACATCGGCCGATTCGAACAATGGCGCCGTTTCGGAACGTTCGATGACGCAAAGTCGACCGATCACGGGGATCTCGGCGCCGAAGTACTGTCGGAAAACGGTCTGATCGGCACTTTCACCGGAACAGATCGCGACACGGTACTCAGCGCGGTGCGGTATCACAACAAGTTTGCTCTGCCCGATACCCTTGACAATCAGACAAGAATATACGCCGGCATCGTCAGGGACGCGGACAAGATCGATATCCTGCGCCTTTTCGCCGAGGGGGAAATGACCCACTCCACGAAAGGCACCGCGTTCAGCGGTCCCGTGTTTCAGACACTGATGAACGGAAAACCCATCCGCTCTGCGGACGCTGTGACGCCCGCAGACGGATTCGCCAAGTATCCGGCTTTCATTTTCGGTTTCAACTTCAGGCGGTCGTTTGAGATCGTGTCGGAAGAGCATTATTCCGAACGGATGATCGCCAGACAATCGGAGGAAGCGGCCGATCCGCTGCTGAAAAGCCAGCTGAACGAACTGAACGTTTTCCTGAAAGATGCTCTTGACGAAAAGCTGAAAAATGACAGTCCGGCAGGCAGCATACCGTGATCGGATTCACGGAATGCAGCCTGCCGGCTTTTCTTATGAAAAACACTATTCGGGAGCACACTTCCGTGCGCTCCTTTTCCGTCATTGCGGCTTCCGGATGCTGACGCGGTTTTCCGTCACCGATGCCCTGCCGCTGCTGTGGTTGACGCCTTCGACGCATAGGGAGACCTCATACAGGCCGCCCATCTCGATCCCCAGGTTTTCCCAGGCACGGAAATGCTCCGAAACGCTGACATGCCCGCTGCTTCTCTTTTCCCTGCGGACGCTCCGGAACTGCGGGAAATCCGTCGTTCCGTCGATGGAAGCACCTCTCCTCATGATGACACGGTAAACGTCATATACGCCGCCGTCCGCTTCGACGGTTCCGAGATGTTCGCCGGGGGTCCATCGGATACCGCCCCAGTTGTCGACGATATAATACTCAGCAAGCGGCCATCTGGTCCAGCCGTACACGGAGAGGAAGGAAGGACCCTGCGGTTCATAATCCGCTTCATAGTCCACCGCGATATCGCCGATCTTTTCATGAGGCAGGCGGGAATTGAACTTGCGTCCCGTGCGGAACAGCACGTTTCCAGCTCTGTCCCAGCAGCAGTCGAACCTGCCGTTGCGGTAGACCGTCATGGAAACATCGCCATAATCCTTCCAAAGTTCATAGTCAAGACTGTTCGTCTTTCCGATCCTGTTTTCAGTGATCTTCTTCGAACGGAAAGCGATCTCGCCGCAGCGTCTAAGACCCCGTCTGACAAACGATACGATCCTGCGGCAGAACGCTGCCATTCTTGTCCGGACAGGATCTTTTTCACTGACTTTCCCGGCATTCTTCCGCATATATTCCTCCGACATTCCGCAACTACTTAGCCGATATATTATAAAACAAGCCTGTGTCGATGTCACGGATTTCAGCCTCTGCACCGATACGGCGGCAGATAAGGAGAGCCCGTTCGCTGAACGGACTCTCCTTATTCCTGAATGTTCAGTTCTTTTTCTTTCCTGCTGCGGACAACAGGATCCATCCGAGCGCTTTCAGCGCGTAGAACAGCTGCAGCAGCACCGGAACCGGTTCTTCGGTCATCTGCCGGACCAGTTCGATACTGTTTCCCGAGTACGGATTCACAGCCTCGAAAGCCGTCGCCAGCACCGCGCCGGCTCCGGTCAGACGGTCCGGATTCGGAGAAATCTGCGGCGGATATTCTTTGTCTTCCACGATCACAGCGTTCTTCTCCGGGTCGTAGTATCCCACGCCTTCCGGATCGAACTCGGCCACATAACTGAAAGATTCCACCTCTTTGGGCAGCATCAGGCCAGCCTCCGCCAGCGATCCAAAGAGAAATAGCGCGAAGACCAGCGGGATCAGCAGAATGGCCGCGATCTTTCTGAACCGGAACCGTGTCAGCAGCAGTCCGGCGATGCAGCTTCCTCCGACAGCGCTGAGCAGACTGACACACAGAAGGATCAGACTCTGTACGGAAGGAAGACGCACCGGTATACCAAGGACAGCGCAGAAACAGAGATAACCGCCGAAGAGAACGATCCAGATCGCCGTGATGCAGCAAAATACTGCAAGAACATGCTTCTTTCTGTCATCCCCCCACCGCTCGCTCAGAAAGAGTGCGAAGCAGGTGCCTGCCAGCATAGCGTACAGCATATCCGTGCCTGCGACCCGTTCGGCGATCAGGTGCATCGTATCCGCGAGGAACTCCTTCCCCCGCGACTGCCTTTCCGGGTCCGCAGGGTCCACCTCGATCCCGTAACCCAACGCCGCGTACAGATGGTCATCGTAATCGATCGAAGCTTTAAAGCCCTTGTCCGGATCCCCGCTGAGCACCGCTTCGACCCCGGCGCTCATGCTCTGCACAGCAAAGAAAGTCATCGCAAGGGTCAACAGGACCGCAATGGCGGCCACGGCGGCCAGAAGATATGCCGTCAAACTGTTTTTCCCTTTCTTTTTTCCTGTCACAGCCGTATTTTCCTTCAACCCATGCTCAGAGCCTGTCCTTGAGGATCTCCGTCCCCAGTTCCAGCATCCGGAAAGAGACCTCACGCACTTTCATGAACTGAGCGTATACCAGGTCCTCAGACAACACGCCCGCCGGAACGTCCGCCGGCAGCTCGCCTTCCAGGTCGTCGAACCACTCGTTGCTGCCATAATAATCGAACAGACGGCTCATATCGTCCAGCAGCGATTCTATACGGTCCAGCTCCGCGTCCAGGCCGGCTGTAGCTTCGGCTACTGCGTTCAGGCGCTTTTCCATCTCCGCGATTCTTTCAAGATCCATTCTGTTTTCCTCCCCGGTTCAGTATTCTTTTTCGTTGGCGTGCCCGTAGCGGATCCTTTTCGGATGGACCCGCATCACACGCTCCCAATCTTTTTTCAGCGCCGCGTTGTCTTCGTACGCAGCCAGATACTCGTACGGTTCCAGATCCCCGACGATGCAGTCACCATTGTCCAATAGGACGCATACGCTGTCGGGGCTGTGACTCGGCACGGATACGATCTCCCCTGCTATCCCCATTTTTGACAGAAAAAACCTGCTTTCCCCGCAGGGGATCACCTCCGCCGCAGTCTCGTCGGCAGGTATGTAGCGCAGTTTCCCTTCCCTTGCGAACAGTCTGTCAGGATCATGCACCGAAGCGAGCTGTTCCTTCAGGATCAGCAGTTTCACGCCCATTTTCTGCAATTCCCCGATCAGACCGGCGTGATCCGGATGATAATGGGTCGCCATCACCCATCCGATGTCCTTTACATCCGTCCCCGCCGCCCCAAGAGCTCTGAAGAAAGCCGGCAGCGTGCCTGCATAATCCGTGTCGACAAGCAGCGAGCTGTCCGTCCCTCTGACAAGAAACGTGTTCGTGTTGCCGTATCTCAGTCTTTGTACCGTCATTTTCCGTCTCTCAGCCGTCTGTTTTCTCGAGGATCAGTTCAGCGGATCCTTCTTCCAGCGAATTGTGCTCGTCCAGATGCAGATGACTGCCGGACGGCATTTCCGCCAGCGTTGTGAGATGGTTTGCCAGAGAGAGCATTCCCTCCCTGTTCGCGGACAGGACCGCTGTATTCCCGCTGACGGCGACGCAGATCGTAAAGCCGTCTTCCCAATGCAGTTCCATTTTTATCTCCTCCGCAGATCAGACAAGCCCCAGCGATTGTTCCGCCAGTGCGAGCGTCTGTTCGATTGTTCTGTTTTCGTCCTTCAGGATCACGTTGAAACCTGAATTCAGGAAGCGGTCGTACCGCTCTCGGGAATTGATCCTCATCAGGCATTTCCGGAAGTTCTCCATCGCCTTTTCCGGATCCGGTTCTTCCATGATGAGCCTGTACAGGAACTGTTTCTCCCTGTCCGGTCTTTCGAAGAACCGCCTGACGGAGACCTCCGGATCCACCAGCATGATCAGCACATGCTGCGGCTCGGCAACTTCCCGCAATTTCTCAAGAGAGATGTTCGTGTCGACAAAGACCGGTTTTCCCTGCGCTGTCAGTTCTTCCAGGATCCTCAGTTCCAGAACTTCGCATTCCGCAGAGGCGCCGTCGACCCAGGCCTCATACTCCCCCGGAGAACGCCGGATGAAATCGTGCCAGTCTCTCAGATCGCGTGTATAGCACAGACAGGGGAACTCGCTGCTGTCAAGTTCCGGAAGCAGTCTGTCCTGGTAGTTTTCCCCGCAGAGGATCCCGCCGTACTTCTCAGCGAGCATCCGGGCTATGGTGGATTTGCCCGCATACGCCGTTCCATTGAAGAAAAAAGCGTTGCCGAACCTCATCACTGTTCTCCTTTTCATGTCGTTCCGTTCTTTCACTATAGCGGGAGCGCTGCTGTTTTGCTATCCTTAAGGAAAAGAAACCGGACGCACTGCGGCCGGAAAAGGAGAACGGATATGCCGGATGAGAACAGAGCGCAGAGACGTTGGAGCCACTTTACCCAGGACGATATCGGCCGGATGGCCAGAGCCACGCCGCCGGAGCGGTACCGGCACGGCGAATGGGGCGAAGGCCCCTATATGCCCTTGAGAAGTCCGGACCTTGTCGGACGCAGATTCGAGATGACCTTCACGGACGGTCTGAAAGCCGTATACGAGTTTCCCGGCGCTGAAGAAGTCCGCTGGAACTTCGGAAGCGGAACGCACACCGACGAATGCGATGTGCACACGATCACACCAGACCTGTATTTCGTGAACCATCTCGTAGTGGGATCCGATCCGCCGGAAGCCCATCAGCTGGTGCTGGATCTCAGCAACGGTCTGGTGACGCTGAACGTCGCAGCGCTGAACCACCCCATCGAACCACGCGACGTCAAGCGGACCTTTCGCTTCGGTTTCATCACCAACTGCGGCTATGAGGATCCCGGGTTCCGTCATGATTTTACCACGGATATGGTAGGCCGCGCCATCTACTGGACATATAAGGAAGGCATGCCGAAGATCAAACACATCTATCTCACGCCGTACTTTTATACCGTCACCAGCATGCGGGACCCGGACTGGGCGGCTACCAACCCCGCGGACTATGTGAAGATCCGCGACGGTGTCTATATCTTCTCGTTTCTGGAATGGCGCCAGTCCGGCGCCCAGGGTTTCTTTCTGATGGACTTCTATCGCATGCATGACGTCGGCTGCTTCTTTGGAATGGAACCCGAGGGCATCGTCTGCTATACCGTCGGTGCAAAAGGCGAATGGGCAGAGCATCTTTATACGCTGCCGGATGACGCGCCGCGGGCCACCGGATTCGGGTGGGAATAATATCGAATAACGCTTTTGACGCAAAGAATCCTTTTGAGTCCTTGTGCGGAATACGTGTCTTTTCCGCCTCCGGAGATCGGCTTTTCCTCTCAAAGCCGCAGTAAGACACAGATTATTTGCTCTGAAAGGAGAATAAACATGGCGCTTCTTGAGATAGACTTCCGATCCGGCGCGCTGGGTTTTCACGAGGAAGTCGTTGTTTCCCTCCCGGACCGTCCGGCAGACAGGCCCTTTCCCGTTCTGTGGCTCTTTCACGGTGCCAATCAGGACTGTACGGAATGGCTCAGGGCCACCTCCATCGACCGCTACGCCAACAGCCGCGGTCTTGCGGTGGTGATGCCTGCCATGTCCAACGGACACGGACAGAACATGGTGCACGGTTCCAATTACTGGAACATGATCAACCAGGAACTGCCGGCAGCATTGCGGTACATGCTTCCCTGCCTCTCGTGGAACAAAGAAGAAAACTATACGGCCGGCGCTTCCATGGGCGGATACGTAGCGTACAAACTCGCTCTCAACAACCCCGATAAATACTGCGCCGCAGGCGCTTTCGGAGGCGCGCTGGATATCGTCGGGATCCTTTCCGGATCCGCCGGTGACGGCGGCATCGGTCTCTCTGACACCTTTGTAAACGCTTTCGGAAACGCGGATCATATCCGCGGAACGGACGGCGATCTCATCTGGATGGCTTCCAACCTTGCAAAAGAAAGAAGATGTCCCAGACTCTGGTCTCTCGTCGGCGACGGGGATTTCGGCTTCGGTCAGGTCACAGGCGCTGTGGCGCAGTTCCGCAGCGCCGGCTGCGACATCACTGAGCTGCAGGGTAAGGGCGGACATTCCTTTGATCTGTGGGACCGTTACGTGGAGACGTTCCTCGATTGGCTCGATATCCCGAAAGGAGTGAACTGACATGGCTGTGATCACACTTCGATTCAATCCCCGCGGACTGGGCCTTGCGACTCAGGTCCGCCTCCTTCTGCCAACGGGCATTTACTCCCAGGACACGGATTTTGGTGCGCTCTATGCTGCCAGAAAACCCCTGCCGGTGCTGTGGCTACTCCACGGCGGGTCGGACAACTATGCGGACTGGCACGACTGCACCACCGTGCAGCTGCTCTCCGATCAGTACGGATACGCCGTCGTGATGCCGGACGCCCAGATGAGCAGCTATGCGAACATGGCTCACGGTCCCGCCTGGCGGGATTATTTCCGGGCCGAGCTGCCGGAATACATCTACACCCACTTTCCGGTCTCCCGCAAACGGGAGGACAACTTCATCGCCGGCATGTCCATGGGCGGCGCCGGCGCCCTCAAGTTTGCGCTGCTGGATCCGCAGCGTTACAGCGTCTGCGTTCCCATCTCGTCCGGCGTCGAAGTCGTTCCGAACTACGCGGCGGGGACCGGCAGAGCGACATCCAATCCTTTTTTCCAGAACATCTACGGTCATGAAGACGATCCTTCCGGCGTTCTCGGCACCGAGGAGGATATCTACTGGCTGCTGAAGAAGAACGTAGAGGAAGGGACGGAGCTGCCTGCGTTCCGTTTCTGCGTGGGATTGGAAGACTTCACCAGGGAGGGCAACCTCCATTTCCACCGGTATGCCGAAAACCTTGGAGTGCATATCCCGTGGTACGAAGAGCACGGGATCCATGACTGGAAGAGCTGGAACATCTACATTCCAAAAGTCTTTGAGTTCATCCGGGAGTTCAGGGAGCAGTCAGGATGTGAGGACCGGGACACACAGGAGACCGGATAACGTATCGCAGAGCGCCGGAAAGGCGCTCTTTTTTCTGTCCGAAAAAAGAGTGTCCTGTTTGTTGGATATCTGTTGGACACGGAATAATAAGATGTATCTGTTAAGAACCGATACCACTGACAGAAAGGATCTCACAGATGCCTACTTATGACCTGAAACGCGCTTATATCGCCCACATCAAGTCGCTCGATCCCGCACAGAGAAGACAGTTCGGAGAAAATCTCCGGGCAGCGATCGGCAGTCACATCAACGGAAGCATCGACCGCCGGGACCAGAACGCGCTCTTCGCCAATATGACCCGGAATCTGGAACCCGATGTCGTCATGAATGAACTGCAGAGCCTGAGAGACGATACCCTGAACCAGTTCCTTACCCACCAGGCGGACCGTCTCAATCAGCTCAACAACCAGCAGGCTCAGCCGCAGAATGCCCCGCAGGCGGAAGCAGACGGGCTTGACTATCAGCCAGACGTGATCGACCTGAATGATCAGGAAGAAAAGCAGAATGTACAGGACGCGCCACAGGCAGTGAAACAGGAGGAAGAGGATTCGTATATCGAAGACCAGTACTATTATTGATCGTCCTCTTTCCGGACAATAAAACACAGAAAAACGTGCCGGCACCCGTTGCCGGCACGTTCCCTTTTCAGCGTTTCTCCCGGCAGTTGTCGGGAATTGTATGTTTTTGCACGAAGTATTTGTCTGCTCCTTCGGCGGATTTGTCCAGCGGAACGGCATCCTGACAGCAAATCTGTCGATTTGCCGGTCTGTCTCTTCAATATGTATCAGAAATATGGTACATTTGATGTAGTTAGGAACTAACAGAATACTGAATGTAAGGAGAGGTTGTAAGAAGATGTACCTGAAAAAACTGTACAACGATCTCGATACGCTGGTCGACGAGGCAATCGCGGGCAGCAGACTGATCGCACAGCCCGACGCGGATAAATACTCGCGCCTGCTGCCGAATTCCCGGATCACCGTACGCGCAGACAAGTATAAGAAGCCGAAGGGTCTGGTTAAACTGACACTTGGCGGCGGTTCTGGCCATGAGGGTCCTCCCGGCGTATTCATCCGTCCCGGCGGATTTGACGCCCTGACGCAGGGCGACATCTTCACCGCTCCTTCCGCGATGCAGATGTTCCGCGCCATCCAGGAGATAGATGACGGAAGCCCGATCATCATGAACGTTGCCCGGCATGCCGGAGACGTTCTCAACTCCAAACTGTGCAAACAGCTCTGCGAAGCACACGGCATCAACAAGGTTTACCTGAGCATCGGCGGCAACGACGTCGCCTCTGCGCCTAAAGGACACGAGAACGAGCGCCGCGGTTCCGGCGGCGCGCTTAACGCCACCTCCATCATGGCGGAATGCGGCGAGAGCGTGGAGGAGATCCTCCGCGTCGCTGAAAAATGCAACTCCCTGTCCAGATCCTACGGCGTCGGTATCCGCAGCGCGATCCATCCCATCTCCGGACTTCCCATCATGCCCATGCCCGAGGACGAGATCGAGATGGGTATCGGCATGCACGGCGAATCCAGCGGAAACCGCATCAAACTCCCGCGCAGCCGTGAACTGGCGCAGATGGTAGCCAAGATCCTGCTGGATGACATGCCCATTCCCTCCGGCTCCGATATCGTGGTGAGCCTCGGCGGACTCGGGGGCATGACCTGGACCGAACTGGACATTCTGTACAAGGACCTTTATGAATTCCTCGTCTATGACTGCGGATACAACATCTGGCGTCACAGCGTCCGCAACTCCGGCACCCAGGAACTGGGCGGTTTCATCCTCTCCATCGGCTACCCCGATGATGAGATCAAGAAATGGATGACGACGCGGATCCCTGCGGGCCAGTATCCGGACTGAGCTGACACCTGAGTTGAGAAGGAGAAAAGACAATGAAACTGGAAGATCTGAAAAGAGCGGTATTCGCCGGCGCGGACAATGTCATCGCCAGAGAGCTTGAACTCTGTGAACTGGACTCCGTCGTGGGTGACGGCGATCACGGCATCACCGTACGCAAAGGCTATCAGAAAGTGGAAAGTTCCATCAACGAGCAGAATCCCGACACCATGAGCGGACTCATGCTCAGTGCGGGTCTGGGACTCGCGGACACCGCAGGCGGCGCCATCGGTCCGATCCTCGCCACCATGTTCCTTGGGTTCTCGGATTCCCTGAAGGGCAAGGAAGAACTGGGCGTCAGCGACCTGGCCGACATGTTCGCGGCAGGCCTCGCGCGCATCCAGGATCTGGGCGGCGCAAAAGCCGGCGACTGCACCATGGTCGACACTCTGCTGCCCTTCGTCGAGTCTCTGCGCAACGCGCAGACCGACGACGTGAAGGAAGCGCTTCTGGCGGCTGCGGAAAAAGGGTTTGAGGGATCCGAATCCACGAGAGACATGATCCCGAAACTCGGCAGAGCGAAGAACCTCGCGGAAAGAGCTATCGGCTATCTCGACGCCGGTTCCAGATCCATGTATTACTTTCTCAAAGGCTTCGCGGACAATTCCGTCCTCTGATACGCCCTGAGAACGCACGAACAGAAAGGATCCTGCCATGCAATTCAGTTATCACGTACCCACTGCCGTGCGCTTCGGCATCGGCGTAGTAAAGGATCTCGGCAAGACCGTGGCCCCCTACGGAAAAAAGGCGCTGCTCGTCTATGGCGGCAGCAGCATCAAGCGCAACGGCGTTTACGATGCCGTCACCGATTCCCTGAAAGATGCGGGTATCGAGTGGTTCGAGCTTCCCGGCGTCGAACCCAACCCGACCATGACCACTGTCGACAAAGGATGGAAGCTCGCCAAGGAGAACGGCGTTGACTACATCATCGCCGCCGGCGGCGGCAGCACCGTGGACTGCTCGAAGGGCATCGCCGCGGCGACCGCCTACGACTGCTCGGTCGTCGAACTGATGGACAGCCACAGACCGATCCTGAAAGCTCTCCCGATCTTCGTCGTTCTCACGCTGGCCGCGACCGGCTCCGAGATGGACGGCGGAGCCGTGATCACCGACACCGTCAAGAAGATCAAGAGCGGCGTGTTCGGTCCCGGCGTGATCCCCACTGCGTCCTTCCTCGATCCTTCGTACACGTATACCGTGCCGAAGCGTCAGACCGCGGCAGGAACGGCGGACATCTTCAACCACGCCCTTGAAAACTACTTCGATACCGCGAAAGACACCTATTTCGTGGACGGCGTCGCGGAAAGCGTGCTGCGCACCTGCGTGAAATACGGTCCCATCGCTGTCAACGATCCGGAGAACGAAGAAGCCCGTTCCAACCTGATGTGGGCTTCTCCCTGGGCGATCAACGGACTCATCGGATGTGGCAGGAATGAGGGATGGTCCATGCACCCCATGGAGCACCCCATCCACGGATGGTACAACATCATCCACGGCGAAGGTCTCGCCATACTGACCCCCCATTGGATGAGACGCGTCCTCAACGAGAATACACTGTTCAAGTTCGTCCAGTACGGCGTCAACGTCTTCGGAATCAACCCCGACCTCGACCCGCACGAGATCGCGGAAAAAGCCATCGAGTGCACTGAGGACTTTCTTTTCAACAAACTGGGTTGCCCAAAGACCCTCTCGGAGATCGGCGTCGACGACAAACACTTCGACGTGATCGCGGACGACGCGGCGAAGGGTCTCGCCTGCGCCTTCGTCCCGCTCACTAAGGAAGACGTCATCGAGATCTACAGAAAAGCGCTGTAAGAACCGACAAAAAACGGAAAAACGCTTCACAAGAATCAGGACCTGCATCTGGTGCGCCAGATGCAGGTCTTTGCTTTTTGACTGAAGCTGCGGATACGGTCGGATAATATCATGCGTCACGAAGCCAATCAGAAAATCGCTTTTCTCGCTTTACCGCTGAAACTGTCTGCAGTCCTTTCTTCCCTTTACAATGGCAAATCCAATATAATGAATACAGAAAAATAGGAGGACTGGACACATGGGAAAATACGATATTCTTAATACCCCTTACAAAATCGGCAATGTGGAAATCAAAAACCGTTTTCTTGTCATCCCAATGACGATGGGCGCTCTTGCATATGATGAGAAAGGCGGTTTCAGTGACAACCTGATCAATTATTTCGTGCTTCGCGCGAAAGGCGGCTTCGGACTGATCATTCCCGGCGCAGCGGGTACAGACTATCATGTAGACCCGTACTCAGCGCTCGGCCCGAACGTGATCACCAACAAGCACTGGCAGGAACGCGCAAAACTCCTTGTGGACGCCGTTCACGCCAACGGGGCGAAGATTTTCTGCCAGCTCACGATGGGACTCGGCAGAAACTACCCCGGACTGCCGGGACCGTCCGAGAATCCCGTGTGGAGAAACCCCGACGTTAAATCACCGGAGCTGACCACGGAACAGATGAAACAGAAGATCGCCGACGTCATCGAAGGCGCCGTAGTCGCTAAGGAATGCGGTTATGACGGCGTCGAGATGCACGCCATGCACTGGGGCTATCTGCTGGACCAGATCGCGATGTCCTTCTACAACAGGCGTACTGATGAGTACGGCGGATCTCTGGAAAACAGGCTCCGCGCCGCCAGAGAACTCGTTGAAGGCATCCACGCAGCATGCGGAGACGATTTTCCTGTCGGTATGCGTCTCGGTCTCAAGACCTATATCAAAGATTACGACAAAGCCACGCTCACCGGCGAGGAGGAAGTCGGCCGCACCCTTGAGGAAGGCGTCGAGATCGCGAAACTCCTCGAGAGTTATGGATATGATTTCCTTGATACAGATACGGGAACCTATGACTCCTTCTATTACGCATGTCCGCCCATGTATAACCCTCAGGGCTTCATGATCCCGCTCGCGGCGGCAGCCAAGAAAGCCGTGAACATCCCGGTCCTCGCTGGCGGCCGTATGCAGGACTATGATCTTGCCGCCGCGGCTGTCGAAGCCGGTGAGATCGATGCGATCGGTCTCGGAAGGCCGTCCCTTGCAGATCCGGATTACCCGAACAAGCTCTTCGCTGGAGAACCCGAGAAGATCCGCCCCTGCATCGGGTGCAATATGGGCTGTTTCCGCAGATGTGTCGAGACCGGCGAGCCCGTCTCCTGCGCCGTAAACCCGCAAGCCGGAAGAGAACTGGTGATGGGTCTCAGGCCGGGTGAAGGCGATAAAAAGATCGTCGTGGTCGGCGGCGGAGTCGCAGGTATGGAAGCAGCGAGGACGGCCGCTCTGCGCGGTTACCGCGTGACCTTGTTTGAGAAATCGGATCATCTCGGCGGACACCTCGTGGAAGCCGGCGCCCATAGCTTCAAATCGGAAATCGCCAGACTCAACGATTGGTACCGGAGAGAACTGGAAGAACTCGGTGTCAACGTCATGCTCGAGCATGAACCCTGCATCAACTGCATCCGCAAACAGGATGCGGACGCTGTGGTGCTCGCTACCGGAACCAGCGTCTCCGCTCCCCCGATTCCTGGTCTTGATAAGGCGGTCCCGTCTCTGGTCGCAATCGATCATCCTGAAAAAACCGGTCATAAAGTCATTGTGGTCGGCGGCGGACTTGTCGGATGCGAGATCGCGCTGGATGAGGCGAACCGTGGAAAAGATGTCACCGTCGTTGAAGCATTGGACGATATCATGGCAGCAGGCGGGGCGGGCGCGCCTTATCCGAACAAACAGATGATCGTCGACCTGTTCGAGAACCGCGGTGTCAAAGTATTCACCGGCACGAAGCTCGTTGAAGTGACGGACCAGGGTGCTCTTGTGGAGAAAGCGGACGGTACACAGGAACTGTTCGCAGCGGATACTGTCATTTCCGCTCTCGGATTCCGGCCGACGCCAAACCTTAAGCAGGAGTGGGCGGAACTCGGCCTTCCGATGTATGAGGTAGGCGATGCGACAGGCGCGGGCACGATCCTCAAAGCCATCTGGGACGCCTACGATGTAGCCAACTCCCTGTAAGTCTCGGGCAATAAAAAAAACGGAGTCTCCCGTCAGATCTCCGCGGTCATATTAAGACATGAGTAAGGTGCAGCCTTTTTTAAAAGGCTGCACCTTTCACATGTTATTCCGTTTTTTCCCTCAAAAAGAAGAGGACGATCTTCTCTCCGAAAGCCGTCCTCTTTTGCCTTATCCTGTTTTGTCCGTTTGCCGTTTACTGACCCGATGGGAATCAGCAGTTATAGAAGAACGGTGCAAACGGGGTGTCTCTCTCGTCCGGAACGTCCGCGTAGATGCCTGCATAGCGGCAGAATTCCTTCATTCTGCGGACGACTTCCTCACCGCCCTCGATCTCAATCATATGATGGACGTACGGGCCATACATGACAGCCTGCTCAAACTTCGGCCAATCCCTGAACTCGCCCCACATATAGTGCTGCCGGGTGAAGGGACCGTCCGTACTCCTGTAGTTGCCCATAAGCATGGCGTACTTACCATCCATGCTGTCAAGACGTCCGATGGTATAGGTGCCCGGTTTTACTTCAAAACCGCTCATCGCGCCCCAGTGACCTTTCATGAGGTAAGGGTCAAAATTCTGGTTCCCCGCGACAGACGGCGGAAAAACTGCGGTGTGCCAGATCAGTTCCGCATTCGGATTAGTGGGATGGGTCGCCGTGAATTCACCGAAGAAGGGGCGCTTCTCACCAAAAACGGCGGCAGACATGAGCACCTCGGTGATGCCGCCCAGAACATCTCCCTCGAACATGACCGG
>JAEEGL013123775.1_pt1 | contig 49186 bp, 49 predicted proteins | sample 9134231 | NCBI WGS metagenome assembly JAEEGL01 (sample SAMN16246548, study PRJNA631951) | gut metagenome | biome: gut microbiome; feature: rumen; material: fiber-attached | host: Bos | place: Iran: Karaj | collected 2018-10 | reverse complement strand
GGCGATCAACATCCTCCTCAAGGGGTTGACTGGCAACCCCGTTCCCGCAAGGGACGAATCGCCTACCGCATGAGCGGACAGGCACGTACCTGGGCGGTCTATTCTGTCATCCAGACAGGATCGAACTGTCCAAGTCAAGTTTATAGCTTCAACCGCATCGAAACAGAAGTGGTATGATGCGCAGCATGAATCTTATGAAATCCTATGAAAAGTAACTTTTATATATCTGTCTGGTATGCTATGTCTTGGTATGACGGCCATAGCGGAGGAGTCACACCCGGTCCCATTCCGAACCCGGCAGTAAAGCCCTCCCGCGTACCTGTCTGTACTGTATTGCGCAAGCGTACGGGAACTCAGGCACGCTGTCAACCACTTCTTCATTCTCATCCGGTGGACGGGAGTCTACATATCGCCGATAACGATTATCTATCCCGAGATAGGTGGGCTTCACGCTGATCATATGCTTGGGGACTTTATCTATCACAATCCGACCAAGATCTATTTCGGAGAGAACGCACTGGACAACCTGAAGGACGAACTGGGCACCTGCGGCAGGACCGTCATGATGGTCTACGGAGGCGGATCCATCAAGTCCAACGGAATCTACGACAACGTCCTTTCGATACTCCGCGAATGCGGCAAGGAAGTGGTCGAGGATCCAGGTGTGATGCCCAACCCCACGCTGGAGAAGCTGAATCAGGGCATTGCCATCGCCAGGAAGAATGACATCGATCTGATCCTGGCGGTCGGCGGAGGATCCGTGTGCGATTATGCCAAGGCGCTGGCAGCCTCCGTGTACCTCGAGGACGACCCGTGGGACAGATACTTCGTCAGGCACCTCCAGCCGGATTGCAAGGTGATACCCATAGGATGCATCCTCACCATGGTCGGTACCGGATCGGAGATGAACGGCGGGACCGTCATCACCAACGAATCGGTAAAGATGAAGATCACGCATACATTCGGACCCTCTGTGATGCCCAGGTTCTCAATACTGAACCCAAGATTCACTTTCACCGTGCCCAGGAGGCAGATGGTGGCCGGGATCTACGACATCTTCAACCACATCTGCGAGCAGTACTTCTCCGGCGAGGACGACTGCACCAGCGACTACATCTCCGAGGGATTGATGAGGTCCGTCATCACGAACTCCTACAAAGCACTCAACGACCCTCAGGACTACGAGGCGCGTTCCAATCTGATGTGGTCGGCCACGTGGGCGCTCAACACCCTGATCTCCAGGGGAAAGTCCACGGACTGGATGGTCCACATGATCGGCAAGGGTGTCGGCGCCTATACGGACGAGACCCACGGGATGACGCTCTCTGCTGTCTCCATCCCTTACTACAGGTACATCTGCCCGTACGGATAGAAGAGGTTCGTCCGCTTCGCCACCGAGGTCTGGAAGGTGGATGCCGAGGGCAGGACCGATGCGGAGGTGGCCGACGAGGGCCTGAGAAGGCTGGAATCCTGGATGAGGGACCTAGGAGTGACCATGAACCTCAGGGAGCTGGGCGTTACCGAGGACATGATCGAAGGCATCGCGGACAGCACCATCCTCACGGGAAGAGGATACAGGGTGCTTGACCGCGAGGATGTCGTTACAATCCTGAAGGAGAGCCTCTGACGGGATCCAAGGTCCGTCTACTGTTACCAGTGCCCAATCCAACTCAGCCAAGCGTTATATCGTCATCACAGCGATTCGTTTAGCGCATTTAAGGTGATGAAGATGAAGTTCGATAAGGTACTGGTACCGGTCGATGGAAGCCTGCTCTCAGACATATCCGTGGATCTAGCGGTCAATTCCGCCGGCGTGTTCGCCACGCATCTGACGTTCGTGTACGTGGTGGATGTGAACGAATGTCGCAAGTTCGGCACCGTGGATCCGCAGATGGAGCTGTACAAGTCCAGGACCGAGGGCAAGCTCGCCCTGGAGCGTGCAGTCAAGATGGCCGAGAAGGCCGGGATCCCTTATGACATGATACTCTGCGAGGGTGCCCCCTGGGAGAAGATCACCGACATGTCCAAGGAGATGGACATGATCATCATGGCCGTCACCGGGAAATCGGGCATAGGCTCCGGACGTATCGGAAGCACGGCCGAGAAGGTCATCGAGAACAGCTTCTGCCCCGTGCTGACCTTGAAATCCGGATCCAGGAAGATCGAAAGCATCCTCCTGCCGGTGGAGAACGAGAACATGGCGGCCATCGATGTGGCCATCGAGACCTGCAAGCGCATCAACGGTAGCATCACCGTGTTCTCTGTCAAAGGCAAGAACCTAGATGCGGAATCTCTTGTGAACAAGGTCGCATCCAAATGCGAGGCCGAAGGGCTGAAGGTCAACAAGGAGATCGGGGAGGGGGACATCGTCGAGTCCATCGTCGGACGCTCGGGGATGTACGACCTCGTCATCATGGGGACCGTTCGTCGTGGAACCCTCACGAAGATCCTCAACGGAAGCATAGCAGAGCGTGTCATGACCAACGCTTCATGCCCCGTCACGATCGTGAGGGACATCTGAACCCTTCGGGCCGAGTCCCGTATATTAATTCTATAAAAGAGAAGGCAGGATGGCCGTGCGAACGGCCGTCCCGCCGGTTATTGTGGTTTGTGCTTTCCCGGGATCAGAGTTCGGACAGCTTGATGAGCTTGTTCCATCTCCTGTCGACCTCTGCCTGCATCTGCTCGATGACAGGCTCCCACTTGTCCTGGAGAAGGTGCTTGTACCTTCCCTGGGAGGTGATCCAATCCATGACAGGCTTCTTCTGGGCCTTTCCGTCGGCGATCCTTGCGCTCTCTCCGGTCAACTCGTACTTGCCGTCGACGACCTCGAAGAGAGGCCATACGCAGGTCTCGACACCCAGCTTGGCCATCGCGATGGTCTGGTCCGATGCGAACCTCCATCCCCTGGGGCAGGGCGACAGCGCGTTGATGAACGCGGGTCCACCGCAGTTGAAGGCCTTCTGGGCCTTCGTCACGGTATCCCTCCAGTTGTGAGGGGACACCTGTGCGACGTACGGGATGTTGTGGGCGACCATGATCTGCGTCAGGTCCTTGGAGAACTCCTTCTTACCGGACGACACGGAACCGGGCCAGGAGGTGGTGGTCTGCGCACCGATGGTGGTGGCTGACGACCTCTGGATACCGGTGTTCATGTACGCCTCGTTGTTGAGACACACGTAGAGCATCCTGTGGCCCCTCTCCATGGCACCGGACAGCGCCTGAAGACCGATGTCGTAGGTGGCTCCATCTCCCGCGAAGTTGACGAAGTTGATGTTCTCCTGGATCTTCCCCTTCTTGTGGAGGGCGTTGTACGCGGTCTCGAGACCTGCGCAGGTGGCCGCTCCGTTACCGAAGGCGGTGTGGATGTACGGGGTGTTCCAAGAGGTGTAGGGGAACACCGTGGTGGATACCTCGAAGCATCCGGTGGACAGGGACACTGCGACCTCGTCCTCGGATCCCATAAGGATCTGCTTTGCGATTATCGATTCAGCGCATCCGGCGCAGAGCCTGTGACCGCTGGTGAGCCTTACCGGCAGTTTCTGCAAGTCCTTCAATGCAAGAGAGGTCAAAGCCTCACCCCCAGATAGTGAATCTTCTCGGCCTTGCCGTCGACCACCGCCTTCAGGGACTTCTCGAACCCTGCTACAGTGGCGTCGGCACCTCCGAGACCGTAAATGACATTGTACATCTTGGGAAGCTTCTCCAGGTCGGAGGCCGCCGCGACGACCTCGGGGAACATGGGTCCGTAGGAACCGATGCTGAGGTGCTTGTCGAAGACGATGACGGCCTTCTTCCCTTCCATCATCTTGGCCAGGTCCTCCATGGGCCAGGGCCTGAAGATGCGGGGCATGGCGCAGCCGACCTTGATTCCGCTCTCGCGGAGCATGTCGACGGTCGCCTTCATGGTACCGAACGAGGATCCGAGGACGACAACTACGTACTCTGCATCGTCGCACCTGTACTCCTCGACGAGGTGGTACTCCCTTCCGGTGAGGTCCTTGAACTCCTTGAAGACCTCCCTCGTGACCTCCAGGGCCTTCAGCATGGCCTGGACGGACTGGTACTTGTGGGGATAGTAGTAATCGGGACCGTCCATGTTTCCGTGGGAGACCGGGTGCTTGGTATCCAGCAGGGGATACAGGGGCTGGTGCTCGCCGACGAAGTTCTTGACGTCCTGCGTGTCGACCATGGTCATCCTCTCGATGGCGTGTGTCAGCACGAAACCGTCCAGGTTGACCATGCAGGGCAGCTGGACCGAGTGGTGCTCCGCGATCCTGGGTGCGACGATGGACATGTCGTATGCCTCCTGGACGTTCTCGGAAAACAGCATGAGCCATCCGCAGTCGCGGGCGGCCATGGCGTCACCGTGATCGTTGTTGATGTTGATGGGTCCGCTCACGGCCCTGTTGGCGACGGCCATGATGAGGGGGACCCTCATAGCAGCTGTGATGGGGAGCATCTCCCACATGTACGCAAGACCCTGCGATGCCGTCGCGGTGAAGGTCCTGGCACCCGCGGATGCGGACGAGGTGCACAGCGTGAGCGCGGAGTGCTCGGACTCCACGCAGACGAACTCGGTGGACACCTCTGCGTTCGCCACGTACTCTGCGAACTTCTCCACGATGATGGTCTGGGGCGTGATGGGGTATGCCGCGCATACGTCAGGGTCGATCTGCTTCCATGCGAGCGCTACTGCATTGTCTCCGTTGATTGCGATATCCTGAGGCATCTTCACTCCTCCTTCATGACGATGGCGTCCCTGGGGCACACCTTGGAGCAGATACCGCATCCCTTGCAGTGGGTGAGCTTGAATCCGCTCATGTGCCCGTCCCTGAACACGACGCTGTTGTCGGGGCAGTAGATCCAGCACTGACCGCAGTCGATGCACTTGTCCTGGTCCACGACGGGGACGTACGTTCTCCAGTCACCGGTGTTGAACTGTTCGGAGTTCCCGGGTTTGATTATGCGTCCTCCTACCACGAGGTCGCTGATGCTTGCCATTACCATTTCACTGCACCTCCTGGTATCCTCTCTTAAGGGCGGAGAGGTTCTTGAGAATGACCTTCTCAGGCAGCTTGCCTGTGAACTTGGTCGTGATCTGATCCTCCAGATGGTCGTATCCAACCAGAGGGGAGCATTTGATTATCGCTCCGAGCATGACTGTGTTTACCATGGGTTTACCGATCTCCTCGATGGCGATCTTCTGTGCGTCGAGAGTGTGGCATTCCGCCTCAGTCATCAGCGCTTCCTGGAGCTCCTTGGGGGATCCTGCGTAGTTGGCCACGATCTTCGTGTCCTTCTTGATTCCCCTTGTGACATCCACCTTTCCGACGAGGGTCCCGTCCATGATGACGACGATGTCGGGCTCGTATACCTGGCTGTGAATCCTGATAGGGTTCTCAGATATCCTGGTGAATGCTCTGATGGGTGCTCCCATCCTCTCCGGGCCGAACTCGGGGAAGGCCTTGACGTACTTCCCTGCAAGTATAGCGGTCTCGGCTAGGATCTCGTTGGCAGTGACGACACCCTGGCCGCCTCTGCCGTGCCAACAAATTTCGATATCCATTTGGTACCACTGACCTCCACATACTTTGCGACACATTAAAAGGTTTGGACTGTTTCAAAAACGAAAAATGCCAATTTATGCTACTGATAGCAGATTATTGCATTTCAATTTCTACGATTATAAGCAATATTATTACGAATAATATTAGAATGATTATCATAACTCGTATTTCATACGAATTATCCATCCAACTCACTCCGATTACGTCTTTCTACTATTTTTGAATAAAAAATAGTAAGTAATTGACCGATACCTTATAATTTGGTATCCGTCTTATAGCAATCGTGGACGGCCAAGGCCGTCAAAATTCCAAACTGCGTTAACACAGCGGGGACTCCCAATGGATAAGAAAATTGTCGATGTAAACGAGCTGCATGTCGAAGACGTGCCCTTCGTGGGTGGCAAGGGTGCCAACCTCGGAGAGCTTACGAACGCCGGATTCCCTGTGCCTGAGGCCTTCGTCCTCACCACAGTGGCATACGACTACTTCCTCTCCAAGAGCAAGATATTCTCCAAGATCAACAAGGAGCTGAAGGCCATAGACAGGAACTCGGACGATTCCCTGGTCGCGGCCTCCGACAAGATAAGGGCGCTTTTCGACCAATGCGAGATCCCGTCCGACCTGAAGAAGGAGATCGTCTCGAAGTACAAGATGCTCTTCCCCAAGGGAAAGACAGGATTCGTCGCAGTCAGGTCCAGCGCGACCGCCGAGGACCTCCCCGATGCAAGCTTCGCAGGACAGCAGGAGACGTACCTCAACGTCAAGGACGAGGAGGACCTCTTCGACAAGATCAGGAAGTGCTGGTCGTCCCTCTTCACCGCAAGAGCGATAGCGTACCGCGAGAAGCAGGGCTACGCCCACGAGGACGTCAAGCTCGCCGTCGTCGTCCAGAGGATGGTCAACTCGGAGTTCTCCGGTATCATGTTCACCGTGGACCCCAACAGCGGTGCGAAGCAGATCGTCATCGAGGGCGGATACGGACTCGGAGAGGCGATCGTGGGAGGAGAGGTCACACCCGATACCTACGTCATCGACAAGCAGAAGATGGAGATCCTCAAGAAGAGGATATCCACACAGACATGGAAGTACGTCCGCGGAAAGAACGGCGGTGTCGAGAAGAAGGACATGCCCAAGGACATGGTCAAGAGCCAGAAGATCGCTGACGACCGCGTCCTCGAGATCGCCGAGATCGGACGCCAGATCGAAATCCACTACAACAAGCCCATGGACATGGAGTGGTGCATCGAGGACAACAAGGCGTACATCGTCCAGGCAAGGCCCATCACGGCCACCGGTAACTCGTCCACCAACGAGACAGTCGGAGATTCGGTGTCCAGCGATGCCATCGTCGCATCCGGACTGGGCGCCAGCCCCGGACTCGCCACCGGAAAGGTCATCATCTACGACACGTCCATGAGCCTTGACGTCATCAAGGAAGGCGATGTCCTGGTCACAAAGATGACCATGCCCGACATGGTCCCCGCGATGAGCAGGGCCGCCGGAATCATCACCGACGAGGGAGGAATGACCTGCCACGCCGCGATCATCTCAAGGGAGCTCGGAACACCCTGCGTCGTCGGAACCGGCAACGCCACCGAGTGCCTCACCAACGGAATGGAGGTCACCGTCGACGGTACCACAGGTAACGTCTACAAGGGGATCATCGCCAAGAAGGGCGGCGATTCCGGAGCCTCCGGAGAATCCACTGGCGGAAACGTCTGCGCAGAGTTCGTCCCCATCACCGGGACGAAGGTCATGGTCAACATGTCCATGCCCGCGAAGGCGGACGAGATCTCCAAGCTGCCCTGCGACGGAGTCGGACTCATGAGGATCGAGTTCCTCTTCACCAACTACGTCGGGGAGCACCCCTGCGCGTTCCTCGCGGAGGGAAGGGAGCAGGAGCTCATCGACAAGCTCGCCGACGGTATCTCCAAGGTCACCAGGGCCTTCTACCCCCGCCCGATCGTCCTCAGGACATCGGACTTCAAGACCAACGAGTACCACGACATGAAGGGCGGAGCGGACTACGAGCCCAACGAGGACAACCCCATGATCGGATGGAGGGGATGCTCCAGGTACGTCTCAGACAGCTACCGCGACGCGTTCATGTGCGAGCTCAAGGCGATCAAGAAGGTCAGGGACGAGATGGGATTCAAGAACCTCAACATGATGCTGCCCTTCGTCAGGACCATCGACGAGGTCAAGGAGATCACCCGCATGATGGAGTCCATCGGACTCAGGAGGAGCAAGGACTTCAAGCTCTACTTCATGGCGGAGGTCCCGGTCATCATCTTCATGGCCGACGAGTTCTGCAAGTACTGCGACGCGTTCTCCATCGGATCCAACGACCTCACCCAGCTGACCATGGGATGCGACAGGGATTCCGATATCCTCGGACACATGGGATACTTCGACGAGAGGAACGAAGGAGTCAAGAGAGCGATCAGCCACCTGATCAAGGTCGCCCACGAGAACGGCAAGTACGTGAGCATCTGCGGACAGGGCCCCTCCGTGTACCCCGAGTTCACCGAATTCCTCGTAGAGGAGGGAATCGACGGAATCTCCCTGAACCCCGACACGTTCTACAAGACCAAGAGGATCATCGCGTCCGCCGAGCAGAAGATCATGCTCAGGGACCTGAGGGAGCTCAGGAACAGACTCTGAAAACGATGGGGGCCCGTCCCCCGTCATCTTTCTCTTTTTCATGACCAGGATAAAGATCACCGCTGTCCGGAGGACCGAGTACAGGGACCTTATGGAGATCTACGAGAACCCTATAGAACATACTTGCGACATCTGCGAGGGTCAGACCTTCATATCCGAGAATGGCCGGAAGCCGGAAGGGCTGTGCGACAGCGCATGGGAGTCCATGGAGTACTTCGTCAGGGAGCTGACCAACGGCGGCGGGAACTTCTTCGACGGATGGATGAAGAATCCCAGGTCCGCGATGATCTCATGCAACGACGGGTTCAGGCCCGTCAGCTTCTACATCGAAGCGATCGACGATCAGTGAACATCACGGTCTATGAGCTTCTTGGTGAGGGCCTCGGTCTCCTCGCTGGGGAGGAGCATGGTGGTGACCTCCATGAACGGATGCTTCGTGCCCTCGATGATCTTCACATCGTCAAGGGATCTGAGGTTCCATTTCTCGGCGGTCTTCTCGAGACCTAACTTGACATCATAATCGTTGGGGATCAGGACGATGGCCTTGTAGGTCTTCATGCCCATCTTCTTCGCCGCGAGGATCCTGTGGTGGCCGTCGACGACGAGGAACCCGTTGCGCCTCTCGACGACGATCAGAGGCTCGACCATTCCCCTCTTGATCTCGTACTGGCGGCCGACGAGCTCGTCCATGTAGACCTCCTTCTGAGTGGGGACTACCCTGTCCACGTCGATCTCCTTGTTGACGACCTTCATCTTGATACCGTTGGTCTCCTCGAGGAACTTCTTGACCGTCATGACCTTGTTGGGGCGGGACTTCTCGATCTGCGACCTGACGATGTCCAGGTTGGATATGATGCCGATGAGCTTCCTGTCCTCGTCGATGACCGGGAGGTTCCTGAGACCGTATCTGAAGAGGATGCGGGTCGCGTCGGAGATGGTCATGGAAGGGATGGCGCAGAAAGTACCCTTCTTCATCACGTTGCGTATCTTTGCGTTGGGGCTGTCCACATAGCGCAGCAGCTCCTTCGCAGTCACAAAACCCAGAAGATAGCCGTTCTCCGCCACGGGGAATCCGTGGAACTCGGAGTTTATCACCTGGTCCACGGCTTGCTTGACGGTCATGTTCGGATCTATGGTCTGGACGTTGCGGACCATGAACTCTCCGACCAATGGCTTCTCTTCTGACATGGGGTGCGTATCTACGATTCAGATTTAATAGTCTGGTCCATGGATGTGGCATCCCTGCATGATATGCTGCATTTATCCGCCAAAGGGGATAGCGTGCGGGGCTGTCCGGTTCACCTCTTTATCATCCAGGTCATGTTCTTGAACGTCCCCGTGCGGACGATCACGCCTCTGTCTATGAGTTCCGAGACTATACGGGAGACAGTCCTGCTCGACAGCCCGACCGCTTCCGACAATTCCTTCATGGTCGTGTGCGGATTGTCCGACACATACCTGAGGATCCTAGATTCGGACTCAGTCAGGGATATCTGCTGGATGGGAAGTGTGAGGACCACTCTCACCCTCTCGGGATCGGCCAATTCCTCGATGGATACGTTCAGAAGGGACCCATCGTCCTTCGAGAGGAACATGGAATGTATCCCTGCGCCGATCTCCTCGACAAGACCGATTCCCAGCATCATGCGCATCATGTTACTGTTCCTGGGGTCGCTCGTTCCGCCCCGTATCGCATTCTCGAGAGGGATGCGCAAAGAGCCCGGGTTAGTCACAGCGACACGGTCGCCGTCGTAAATGATGGATATTCCTCCGCGACCGTAATAATCTGCATGGACCAATGCGTTGACGACGGCCTCCCTTATAGCGATGAAAGCCTCCGATTCGTCCTGACGCCTCATTCCCTCTAGCTTGAATGGTGAACCTATCTTTTCGGAAAGCTTGCCGATGACGGCCATCATGAACGAGAACACGTTGTAATCCACGTTGAAGGAATCGGAATTGATCCGGAAGCTCCACCTCTCATCATTCATCACCTCCCTGTAATCCAGATGGAAGTTAGGGAATTCGTCGAGGATGTTCGAGATCCTTCCGAACATCAAAAGGCCGGCGCGGGTGGGATGGATGATTCCATTCTTCGACTTGATGGCCCCGATGGTGAACAGAACTTCCTCCACACTCTGACTTGCCCACTTGTTCCTATGTCCGGTGGGGCCGAGCATAGAGACGAATCTCTCTATATCCTCCATGACCAGACAATCGTAGCCTTCCAGGGAATCAACTGTTTCTCCATCTGATCTATCATCGAACGAATCCCTGAGCATAGAATGAACAGCTTCTTGCCTGCACCTGTAATCCCCCTCATGATTCCTCTTGTAAGTCTCAAGAAGCATATTTCCATTGAGATATACTGGCCTGGACCTCCTATCCGCACGCGGGACCTCCACTATGATTACATCAAAACCGTCGACATTCTCGACATAGACGTCCTTGGTATCGAGCAGATTGGCGCTTATTTTAGCAGGATTGTTCAAAGTATCCCATATGACCTTCATCTCATGTTGAGGGTTCTCAACACCGGTTACCTCGTAAGTTCCGGCAATCTGATCCTCTTCCACACCAAGGATGATTGTTCCTCCAGATGTATTCGCAAAAGAGGAATAGGTCTCCCAGAAATCACGAGGGACGTTCTTACGCGCTGACTTATACTCAACACGTTCTCCTTCCGGCCCGTATCTTTGGAGGAAATCGTCTGATGAGGTCATAAACAATCAAGCGACATTATCATATTTAGTCTATTTTTTGAATTGTCGTCAATCCACGCCAAAATCCACGCCATCCACGCCAAATCATGTTAAATCCACGCCAAAATCCACGCCATCCACGCCAAATCATGTTAAATCCACGCCAAAATCCACGCCATCCACGCCAAATGGATAGCGTATTACGCTATCGGGTACGAACCTGTCCGAAAAGACATCAGCTTCCTGCCAAGGCCGCCTTTGCCTTCCTCTGCTCGAGTATCTCGCACACCAGAGTCGAACCCAGGATCAGGCCAGCGCCGATCCATCCGAACAGGCCCAGATCCTCCCCGAGGAAGATCACGCCCAGGATTATCCCCAGGACCGGTTCGATGTAGCTGTAGATCGCCGAGGTGGATGCCTCCAGATGGGCCAGGGACCCGAAATAGAGGGTGAAGGCGATGGCCGTCGGGAACAGGGCCATGACCAGCAGCAGGACCATGGTGGTCGCATCGACAGTCAGACTTCCGTAGTCCACGGTGAAGAGCGAGTATATCAGCACGACGGTGGCGGCGATGAGAAGCTGCATGAAAGTCCTGTCCAGGGCCCCTATGCTCTTGAGCTGCTTGTTGAAGACGACCAGTCCCGTGTAGAACACGGCGGCCATTATACCGCAGGTCAGTCCGTAGGAGTTAGCCTCCAGCGACTTGCCGTCCAGTATCCCTGTGACCAGGACCAGTCCGAGAATTGCCACGAGGGCGCAGACCAGCTTGGTCACCGTGAGCCTGGTCCTGAACACCAGCGGGGAAATCAGGATGATTATCACCGGTGTCATATAGTTCAGGACAGTGGCGATCGAGATCTCGATGGATTTGTACGCCTCGAAGAGGAACAACCAGTTTATCCCCAGGCATGTACCGGAGAGTATCAGGGTGAACAGGTTCGACGAGATGTCGTCCTTCGAGAGCCTCGTCCTCATGAGATACACGATGATTAGTAGGAAACCGGCCCCGAAGAAGCCCCTGGAAATGACGATCACGCTGGCCGGAAGGTCCACGAAACGGGTGAACAGGCCCAATGTGCCGAACAGGGTCATGGCTATGACCGTCATCAGCCTGGCGTTACTGGGCGTGATCACATTCCTCATGAGAACCCACAATGCCATGATGGATTTATCAGATTCGATAATGTTCGAAAAGATTGACCGAAATGGTTTGGGGGATCGGCTTGCGCCGACCCCAGCTTGAAGGGATAGTCACGGGTTCAGGCCGTGGAGGTCTGAACTCCGAATCCGCCCATCTGTCCGGGGAAGGCCTTTCCTCCCATCTGTCCGGGCATGGTCATTCCGCCCATACCAGGCATCATGTCGGGTCCGGAGACTCCGCTGTTGTTGGTGACATTGGCCTCGGAGGAGACGAAGAACGCTCCGTCGTAATCGATCCCTGCCTCTCCTGCGCCGACTGAGCTGGTGATGGTGACCTTTCCTCCGACGATGTTCACGTTGCCGTTGGAATCGATACCGTCCCCGCCGGACCTGATGGTCCAGGTGCCTGCAGTGATGTTGACGGAGTATCCAAGGCTGGCGAAGGTGCCGTCGCTGTTCGCAGCGTTGATCGCGTCATCGCTGGTGACGAGGGTCGCGCTTCCTCCGAAGAGGTTGACAACGGTTCCCTCGAGCCCCTCTACGGACTTCTTCACGTCGATGGTGGGTCCGACGCCGTCGTTACCGATGGTCAGGATGCGGTCGGCGTGGATCGCATCGTCCCCGACGGAGATGTTCAGGGTTCCGGAGAGGATCGTGACATCGTATCCGCCGTTGATACCGTCGTTGGCTGCGGTGATGTTGATCGTGAGCTCCCCGTCGATGACGAAGGAAGGGGTGTCTGCATCCCCGATCTTGATTCCGTTCTTCGCGTTTCCGTTGATGTTGAGCGTTCCAGTTCCGGTGAGGACGACGTTGGCTCCGTCCTTTACCTTGATAGCCGCTCCGTCGAAGGCGTCGGCAACCTCTGCATCGGTGGACTCCTCGTCCGCGGGATCCTCGTTGTCCGTAAAGGTGACGGTTCCCTCGATGATGATCTTGGCCTCTGCGCCCTTGTTGACGGACACGGTGGCCCCGGTGGTGCTGGTGAGGTTCAGGTCCTTGAGGATGAGGACGACACCGGTCGTTCCCTTCTTGACGACGATGTTTCCGTCGCTGCAGGTTCCTGTGACGATGTACGTTCCGGCCTCAGTGATCTTGACCTGGTTGTTCTCGTCGCTCATGACGATGGTCTGTGCGTTGGCTGTGTCTGCGGTGAGATCGGATGCGGTGCTTACGACATCGGTCGTAACGATGGTTCCCGCCATATCGGAGGTTCCGGAGATGGCGGTTCCGTTCTGCTGACCGGGGAATCCGGGCATGGTTCCCTGACCGGGCATTGCAGGCATTGTTCCATCCTGGGATGGAATCGTAGGTGTAGTTCCGTCCTGGGAAGGCATGGAGGGTATGGTTCCCTGTCCAGGGAATCCAGGCATGGTGTTGTTCTGTCCAGGCATTGTAGGCATGGTTGTGTTCTGTCCAGGCATTGTAGGCATGGTTGTGTTCTGATCGTTCTGGGGGAATCCGTTTCCGGGCATTGCAGGCATTGTTCCATCCTGGGAAGGCATGGGAGGCATCATTGTGTTCTGTTCAGGCATTGTGGGTGCGGTCGTGTTCTGTCCAGGCATCGCAGGGACGGTTGTATCCTGCTGGGAGACCTGTGCGTCTGCTTCTTCGAATTCGGGGACCGTGATGACGGGCTGCTCCACAGCAGCCCCGGAGTCATCCTGGGAGTCTCCCTGCAGAGCCGTCGCACCGGCTAAGCTGAGGCAGATCGCGGCCAGGATGGCCATGATCGAGTACATGTTCATGCTAGACATCGTCTAAACTCTCCTGTGTATCGTTGTTTCTTCTTGTGTAAGTGGTTTCGATAGTCTTGGTATCCGCCAAGCAGGTGATCTACAGCTCATGAGAATGGCCGATCGCACATGATCGGGACATCCTCCCCATCTCATGGGAACGAACGATACGCAGGGATTGACATCCGCTGTCTGATCGTTACACAGTAGTGAATCCGAACGTACCGTACGTTACGTTCAGATTGCGGCCGAACGGCCACGGTCGTCGTAGCAGACACAGAAGTTCATGTCTGCGGACATGGAATCAGCGAGAACGCCGACACCGTTATCGGAAGGAGAATCGAAAACCATCGAGGACTCCTCCTCTTCATCCTCCGCATCCTCTACGGATACGGGGTCGTTCATATCATCCTCATCGTCGTCGGAGCCGTCCCTGGATTTGCTGTTCCCGGACTGCTGCATGCCGACGACTGCGCTGACCTCGACGAATCTCGAATCGAGTACGGCCCTGACGGTGTCCGCCGCCTTGACCTCTCCCTTGGATTCGAGCACGTCTATAACCTGTACAAGGAAATCTGCCTCGAAGAGCTGACGGTCCAGGACCTCCTGCATGGCGGAGACGATGACCGCCTCCTCGCCGGAGTACACGTTATGATCGATGACGATCACGGGGTTGCCGTCCTTCTTCTGGTCCTTCTTTTCCTTGAATGCCTTCTCGTATTCCTCGATGATCTCCTCCGTCTTCGAGGGGACATCCTTCTTCGGGATCTCTACGGCCTTGGGAGCATGGGCTCCGAAGCCGGGCATCTGGGGGCCGCCCATCATCTGCGGTCCGTGACCCTGGCCTGCCATAGGCGGCTGGGGAGGGATTGCGGATCCGGGCATGGCCTGGAACGCCCTGTCGGGCGCATCGGACCTCTGGCCCTTCATGGCGGGCTGAACCGCCCCGGGACCGGTCATAGAGGGGATGGTATGGGTCGATGACGCCCTCTCCGAAAAGGATCTGTTCAAATCCTGGTCGTCTAAGACTGTGAGAGCGTCACATGTGTCATCATCGGATGCGAAAACGCCCGCCATAGCGACCACTAGGACCGCTGCGAACAATAGGAGCATCGTCTTGGATGACATTGACCTGGGGTGATAATTCAACTATTTAAACGCCGTTGAATGATTGTCAGAAATGATAGAAACCTTCGATTTGCTCCAAAATAGATACCCAACATCTTAAAAAGTGGTCACATAATCCCATGGACAGAGGTTTACTATGAGCGGACCAGTTCTTACAGGAGAAGCGATCGAACAGGAGACAAGGCTCCACGACGCCCTCTCACAGATCAAACATGTCATCATCGTCATAAGCGGAAAGGGAGGGGTCGGAAAGAGCACCGTTTCCTCCAATCTCGCCATGTCCCTCGCAATGAAAGGCTACAGCACAGGACTCATGGATATCGACATCACCGGGCCCAACATCCCCAAGATGTTCGGCATCGAGGACGAGCAGCTGATGGCCGACGAGGAGAAGATGCTCATCCCGATCATAGTCCCGCCTTCCCTGAAGATCATGTCCATGGCCTTCCTGCTCCCCAGCAAGGATGTCCCCGTCATGTGGCGCGGACCCGTCAAGATGTCCGCCGTGCAGCAGTTCATCGAGGATGTCAGGTGGGGCAAGCTCGACTACCTCGTCATCGACATGCCTCCCGGAACAGGGGACGAGGCGCTGTCAATCGTGCAGCTGATCCCCAAGGCCGACGGAATGGTCATCGTCACCACCCCCCAGCAGGTGGCCCTCCTCGACAGCAGGAAGTCCGTCGGATTCGCGGCTCAGACCAACATTCCCATCATCGGTATCATCGAGAACATGAGCGGATTCGTCTGCCCCCACTGCGGAGAGGTCACGGACATCTTCAAGTCCGGCGGAGGAGAGGATGCGGCTAAGGAGTTGAACATCCAGTTCCTCGGAAAGGTCCCGATCGAAACGGCCGTCGTCGAGAGCGGAGACGCGGGAACACCCATCGTCCTCAAGGACCCGAAGTCCGCATCCGCGAAGGCCTTCGAATCGATCATCGACAAGATCATCAAGACAGTTGAGTGACATGAGAGTGGTCGTCACAGCCGAAGGGGAATCGATAGATTCCGATGTGTCCGATGATTTCGGACACGCCCCGTTCATCCTCGTGGTGGATACCGATACCTACGACTACCACGTCATAGAGAACGAATTCGCCGATTCGCCGGAGGGAGCTGGCGTGGCGGTCGCCAAGGCGATCACGACCTTGGAACCGGACGCGGTCCTCGCAGGAGGGATCGGCACTCACGGGCTGGACATCCTCAGGAAGGCCAACATCTTCGTCTCGTACGACGAGGAGGGCACCGTCTACAACTGCGTGTTCGACTTCGTGAGGAGACACGCCAACAGGAGGGCCGCCTGACCGTCCCTTCAAACCCCTTTCTTATCTCCCCATATTATCTTGTGGAGCTGGGGCAGGACCCTGGCATCGACGTCGTCCCTGAGAACCGATTCTACTAGCCATTCAAGTTTGTCCGTTCCGCCTACAGGACCGAATATGACGTTCGTGTCCACCGGATGCTCCTTCAGGTAAGATACCGCGAAATCGTAATCCGCCTGATCCTTGATGATGAACTTCAGCTGGTCCTTCCTGGACAGCAGAGAAAGATTGGATGCGAGCATGTGGTCGGTCATGCCTGACGACGGGCACTTGATGTCCATACTGATCATGATGAGCGGATCCTTCGGGACCGTGGAGAGGTCTATCGACCCGTTGGTCTCCAGAACGACCTTCTTTCCTGCAGATATGAGCGCATCCAGCAGTTCCCCGATGTCCTCCTGGAGCATCGGCTCCCCGCCTGTGACGCAGACCGTCCTGCATCCGCCCACTGCATCCATGATCTCAGGCACGGTCATGTCCGTACCGCCGGTCATGGAGTACATTGTGTCGCACCAGGAGCATCTCAGATTGCATCCGACTGCCCTGACGAACACCGTGGGGACGCCCATGGTGAGCCCTTCCCCCTGTATGGACTTGAATATCTCACAGATCTTCATAGGGGATCTCGTCCTTGTATCCGGCTTCCACGAATCCGGCCAGCCTCAGCCTGCATGAGTCGCAGTGGCCGCAGGCCTTCTCCCCTCCGTTGTAGCATGACCAGGTCAGGTGGAGCGGGGCTCCGAGCCTCTTGCCCCTCCTGACAATGTCCGCCTTGGAATCCATGCCGATGGGAGTCACGATCTTAATAGGATGGCCTTCCTTGCCTGCCTTGGTACCTACTTCCAGAGTATGCTGGAAAGCCTGGATGAACTCCGGCGTGCAATCGGGGTATCCGGAATAGTCCACGGCGTTGACGCCGATGTAGATCCTGTCGGCATCTATCGATTCGCAGAGCCCTGCCGCTATGCTGAGGAAAACGATGTTCCTAGCGGGAACGTAGGTGATCGGGATCTCCTGGTCCAGCTCGCCCTCGCGGTCCAGAGGGACATCGATGTCCTTCCTGGTGAGCGCAGACTTGAACGAACTCAGGTTCAGGTCGATGATGACATGGGGGACCTTGTAGAACTCGCACACGTTGGCCGCGGACTGCAACTCCTTGGTGTGCCTCTGGCCGTACCTGAAGCTGATTGCCGTGGGTTCGCATCCGTCGGCTATAGCCTGTGCGAGGCATGTTGTGGAGTCGAGTCCTCCCGAGAGCAGGACCACTGCCTTGGGCATGTCAGAGCACCTTCGTGTACCACGCGGTCTGGCCGCGCTCCTCGTCCAGCCCTATTGACAAGGACCTGACGTTGTCGGGGAGATCCAGCTCCGAGACCATGCGCTCGGCCATCATCTTGGACATCTCCTCCGCGGTGGTCGTGGGGATGTCTAAAAGGGTCACGTCGATCCTGGGGAAGACGTACCTCTTGCCGTCGCAGATCGCCTCCACCGATTCGTCGGTGATGGTCAGGTGGACGATCTCCGACTTCGTAGGGAGGAGGGTCTTGTGGTCGACTTCGTCGATCATCTCCTTGAGCTTCCTCTTGAGGACGACGAAGTCCATGATCATGCCCTCTGCGCCGATGTCCCCCTCGAGCCTGAGGCGGACTATGTAAGAATGGCCGTGCAGCCTGGAACACTTCTCATGCCTGGGGATGAAATGGCAAGCGGAGAACCTTATCCCCCCGTATCCTCCGTCGATCTCTAGCATCATGTCTCATTCCTCCGTGAGTCTGAGGGCGAGTGCGATGGAGTCCCTGTAGTCGGTTTTGACCCTGGACGTGTCTATGAAGACCTTGTCCGAGTTGACTACGGGCGCTCCCAGAGCCTTGGCGCCCCCGATGAAATGCAATGTCCTGAAGATTATGTTCCCTGTGATGCCCTCCGGAGCGATCAGGATGTCCGCCTGGTTCACGGCATCCTCGATGAGGATCTGGCAGTGGTATGCATCATACCCCTCGCTCTTTAACTGCCTGGCGATGTTGCGGGCACTCTCGATGGACCTGTCGACGGCCTTGCACCTTCCGACATCCTCACACCTTCCGCCGGACATTACAGCGATCTTCGTTCCGAGTCCGACCCTCTTGGCGGTCTCGACGCACTTCCTGGCGAGCTCCTCCCTCTGCGCATCGGTCCAGCCCTCGTCGATACCGACCGGGGCCATGAGAATCATCTTACCGTTGAGGAGCTCGAGGAACACTACCCTCTCCAGCGCCTTCATCCCAAGCTTCTTCTTGAGGATGGGCAGCAGAACGGACGAGGACATGTCCCCGCGGATGGCCGCATCGATCCTGCCTTCGGCGAGATCGTCGGCGAGCTTCTCAGGATCATCGTAGATGACGACGTCGTACTGGGCCATCGCCTCCACGCTCCTCTCGACGTTGCCCGCATCCGTGCCGCGCCCGATTCCGACACGGGCCTTCGGCAAATCACTGGCGAGCAATGCCTCTGTAGTGAACATACTACCACCAATATACTTCATTTATAAAAAGAAGAATAGAAACGCTGCGGATGGCACGTTCGGACGGCAGCATCACGGCCTTATCTGATCGAACCTGTAATCGGCCCATTCGGAATCGCCCAGCACGATGTCCAGCTCCGGGATCGTGAGCATGGGGCGCTCGTACCTCGCGGAGTCATCCATGGCGACACGGGGGCATGCCGTGTTGACATACGCATCCACGCGGTAGGCCATCAGAGACATCGGAGTGATCTCCTCCATGACGGCCTTGTATGCCTTGAGGCCGTGGGACCTTATCTTGGATATGACCCCGTCCGCCTCTGCCGAACGGTTCTGACCGACCTTGCTGCAGACTATGACCAGGAAGCTCTGCGCACCCTTGGCCGATTGGGTGGCAGCGAACCTCTTCCTGAGGATCCTGTCGCGTGTCTCCGCCATGTCCCTGACCTCCTTCGTGATGGGGTTGAGGACGATGACGTCCTTCTTCACACCGAATGCAGCTGCAAGCGGGTGGAAGTCCCCCTCGCCAAGGAACAGGAACGCATCCACATCGTCTATCACGGATTCTGCCGAACTGCAGTTGCATCCCAGGACCTGCCCGGGATACGCTATCCTCCTGTCGCCTTCGCCAACGAGGGCCGTCCTTCCGGTCGATTCGAGGATGGATCTCATGGCAGGGATCAGATCGATGTACTGAATTGTGGCCAGAAGTCCGATCCTCTGGGGAAGGTCCCCGAGGACATCCATGACGGAAGCATCCATAGTTGCATCCGAGCGCGACTCGATGTACAGGACGTTCGGATCATCCCCTTGGGAAGGTATGCGGGAATGCCCGAAATGGACGAGAGCATCCGTCTTCCCCTTGTAGTCATAAAGGTCGCAAGCACCGTAGCACGGGTATCCTACGACAAGGATATCGACACCTGTGGAATCGATGATAAAATCAGAAATCTCCGTTGCCCTGATCTTGAGACCCTCGGGCAATTGGAGGGCGACGGAGGAGTACCCTCCGTCGCGAATCCAAGCAACGATGCGATCCAGTTGGAAATCGAACATCTTGGAAATCAGTTTACGAATTCCTGTCCCTTCTCTACGTCGACGTAGCAGGGGGAGGGGAATTTCATGGATGCTCTCCAGAGAGCGTCCTTCGCAACTGCGACCTTATCAGGGTTGACCCTGACCGTCAGGATTGCCTGGTTGCGCTCGAGCCTTGCAGCTGTTCCGACCGCCTTTCCGAATCCCTGACGCATTCCACTCGAGACACGGTCAGCTCCTGCTCCGGTCGCGAGCTTGTTCTCCCTGAGGACGATGTGGGGGTACGCCCTGACAGTCATGTGGTAGTTTGCCACTCCTGCCTGGGAGGTGAGAACCTTGTTTGCAGCGATACGGCCTGCCTCGATCGAGGTGTGCCTGATCTGCACGCGGTTCTTGACTTTCAGTGTCAGTGTGACGGGGAACTCCTGCCTGGTGTTGCCCATCTCGTACTGACTCACACGGCTTGCAGGCACTCCTCCCATGTACTCGCGGCGAGTGTATGCCTGTCCTTTGATCTCTCTGTACATCGATGCTGGCTTTCTTACCATTGAAACCACCAATTGTGATTGTGATAGGACTCGAGTATCCAGACGTTGTATATAACGACTAGGTCGACATCCTGTACTCTGTCTCGGACGATTAACAACGCCCATATAAACCTTATGCCAATGTTAAGGCGTTTTATTAAGAACGGACAGAAGACCCCTGACAGAATAGCCTCCGTCGATCATCCACGTCCCGGACGACCGCTCCGCGGCATCTGGACGGGGTCCCCGAAAGCGGTAAAGATAATTTATTATCTGTCGCCCCCATGTAGTATCGATGCGCTCATTCGGATTCAGGGTTATCCCTTCAGACCCCGACGACAGGTCGGGTGTGCCAGTAGCTGTTGCAGGACAGGTCATGGTCGACGTCCAGAAGATAATAACGGACATCGGCACGTCTGACGTGAGGATTGCCCTGAGGCTCCAGAACGAGATACCCGAGGGGATCAGGAAGAAGTTCGACCTGACCATCGGCGGCAGCGGCCCGTCCGGCATGAGCTCCGGACCTTCCGAAGGAAATGACGAAGCGATGGAGAACGCGCTCACGACACTATGCGAGACCCTGGACTTCCTCGGCAAGGGAGCGGTCGGCAACTGGATGACCGACAAATTCGAGGACGACGAATCCAGGTGCCAGATAGCCCAGGACCTCATCGCCCTGAACGACCATCTGGCAGGATACACGCTGGAATACGGCATCGGCGACGATGTGAAGAGGTTCCACAACCTGGACAAGGAGAAGATCCTCAGGTACACGTACAACAGCGACTGGGTCTCGGCGGCAATAGGCGTAGTCGTCAAGGACAGCGTCAAGAAGAACCACTGGAACTTCACCAACGACCAGTACCTCGTGGCGCTGAGCTTCGCCAAGAACATAGCAGCATCCGACATACCCTCTTTCGCCAAGGCCGGGCCCGTCATCGTCATGGGAGAGGTCAGAAGGAACGACGAGGGCCACATCGTGAGCATCGAGCGCGTCAAAGGATGCTACACGCTCCCCGAGGTCAAATTCTACAGGATCATCACATCCAACGGCGACAGGAGCCTCCTGAACCCTCTCATCGCCATACCCAGCTACGACGAGGAGAAGGACGCCTGGTCCCTCAGGAACGACATCATCGGCATGAACGTCACCAAGCCGTCCTGGGACGAGTGCATCATAGCCTTCCATGATTATGCGCAGTTCCTCTTCGAGAGCTACGTGGATTCCGGCAAGGAGTTCGAGGGGGAGGAGAAGGAGATCTCCGAATTCCTCCAGTCGCTGCTCCCGGTCATCTGAATGCACACACGCGTGCAATCATTATTATAGGACTGCGGATGTGGGAATGGGCAGGTGCACACATGTCACGCCGCCCACCGAACGCTACAATCCATGAGATCGGAGCGGAGCGCATCGACAGGCTGCTGACCATGTCCGAGGAGGCCGTAAGGATCGGCAGAGAGGACAGGGCCAGGAGGTATGTCGATATCGCCAGGGCCGTGAGCGGCAAGACGCGCGTCAAGATACCGAAGGACAGGAAGTACTGCAAGAACTGCCACATCCCGATGATGCCGGGGGTCAACTGCACCGTGCGCCTGTCCAACCACAAGGTATGCATGAGATGCGATGCGTGCGGCGAAGTGCGGCGCATACCGTACATAAGGGAGCAGAGAACATGACGGAAAAGGATGCCAGGAAGGAACTCATCAGGCGTGCGAACGAACTCAGCCCTACCGTCCACATCGGCAAGGACGGGCTGGATCAGGGCATCTTCGATGAGATCACCGCTCAGCTGAAGAAGAACCGTCTGATCAAGATCAAGGTGCTGTCCAATTCGGAGGACGGCGCCAAGGAGACGGCGGCAGCCATCGAGGAGGCCACCGGTGCTGTGATCGTGGATGTCCGCGGAGGCGTCATGATAGTCACCGACAAGAGGACGTGGACCTCCCTCTCCCAAAAGAAATTCTGAGGTAATGAAATGCTAGATGTCAACGTGATCAGATCGAACCCTGACATGATCAGGACGATGATCAGGAACAGGAACAGGGACGAATCGATTCTGGACAGATTCCTCGAGGCAGACTCCGAATGGAGGGCGCTCACCGATGAGAACAACGGCCTCAGGAAGATCAGGAACGAGGTCTCCCTCGAGATCTCCAAGATGGCCAAGGGCGCCGAGAAGGACGCGAAGATCGCGGAGATGCGCGAGGTCGGGGACAAGATCAAGGCCAACGACGAGAGGATGGCCCAGCTCGAGGAGATCAGGCAGGACTGCGTCCTGAACATCCCCAACATCCCCCACGAGTCCGTCCCCATCGGAAAGGACGACACCGAGAACGTAGTGGTCTACGAGGCTGGGGAGAAGAGGAAGTTCGACTTCAAGCCCAAGGAGCACTGGGAGCTCGCTGAGGACCTGGACATCATCGATTTCGACAGGGGAACGAAGGTCGCCGGAAGCGGATTCTACGTCATGAAGGGCGACGGAGCAAGGCTCGAGCGCGCCCTGATCAACTACTTCCTCGACGTCCACAAGGACCAGGGCTACACCGAGCTCGTCGTTCCTGCAGTGATCAACAAGGCGGCAGTCATCGGAACCGGTCAGTACCCCAACCTGAAGGACGACATGTACTACCTCCAGAGGGACGACATGTACCTCAACCCCACGGCGGAGGTCCCCATCACCAACCTGCTCCAGGACGAGATCCTCGACAGATCACAGCTCCCGATCTACTACACCGCGAACCTGACATCCTACAGGCGCGAGGTCGGAAAGCACGCGGACACGAAGGGAATCATCCGTGTCCACGAGTTCAGGAAGACCGAGATGGTCAACTTCGTAGAGCCCAGCAAATCATATGAGAGGCTCGAGGAGCTGAGGAAGAACGCGGAGGACCTCATCAACGGCCTCCAGCTGCCCTACAGGGTCCTGCTCCTATGCACCGGGGACATGAGCTTCTCATGCTCCAAGTGCTACGACCTGGAGCTCTACGCTCCAGGAAAGGACGCATGGCTCGAGGCATCGTCCTGCTCCAACTTCACGGACTTCCAGGCCAGGAGGGCCAGGATCAAGTACAGGCCCGAACCCCACATGAAGAGCGAGTTCGTGCACACCCTGAACGGATCCGGTCTGGCGCTCCCCAGGACGATCGTCGCGATCATGGAGAACTACCAGAACAAGGATGGTACCATCACCATCCCCGAGGTCCTGAGACCCTACATGAGAGGACAGGAAGTCATCGACAGGAAACACTGAGAAACCTTGGCGGGGGTAACCCCGCCTTTTGATGTTTATATCGGGCCTTCGGCCCAAGATCACTTCAGCTTCTTACCGTCACTGAATGCCTTACCGACCTTCTCGCCGTATGCGAGGTAGTCATGGTTGAGGCCGTCGTAGATTATGGGGTGGAACTTCCTCAGATCCACCTTGCCGTCCGTGAGGACGGATTCGTCGATGCTCAGGTTGATGATCTCGCCTATGCACTCGCAGTTCTTCTCCGTATAGCTCTTCAGCTCGCATTCGAGACAGAGCGGGAGCTCCTTGATAATGGGCGCATCGACCTTGTCGCTCTTCTCCGCGTGGAATCCTGCCCTCTCGAACTTGTCGGGCACGTCGTTGCCAGATACGATGCCTACGTAATCGGAACCGACGAGGGTCTCCTTCGTGGCGAACGCCACTGTGAATGCCTTGCGCTTCAGGATGTTCTCCACGGTCTTGTGCTCCGGCGACAGGCAAAGCCCTATCTCCGTGTCCTCATGGATGCCTCCCCATGCCGCGTTCATCGCGTTGGGGGTGCCGTCATCGTCGTACGTGGCCACGATCAGAACCGGTTCGGGATAGATCGTGGGTTTCGCTCCGAAATCCTTCCTCATGAAGAAGGGTAGAGCATCCTCTCATATATGCATCGCATCGAGTTCCGCCATTATGCCCGAAGCGTCTATGCCCTTCTTCCTCTGCGAGAGCCTCTGACGGGTGTCGGCGACGCCGTCCCTGAGTGTCGTGGAGGATACGCCGTAGCGGATGGAGATGAAGGCTTCCATGTACGCAGCCAGGTTGTCGCATGTCTTCAGATCGTATCCGTTGCGGATGCCGAACCTCTCGTCATCCTCGTCGGAGAAGGGGTCGAGGACCATGAACCTGAACTCGTCGTGCCAGTCTGGATCGATGAGCGGGAGGATCTTCTCCTCGACGAGTATCCTCTCGTACTCCTCCAGAACGGATGCCAGGCCGGAAACGTTGACCTTGATGGGGGTGATGACATCCTTCGTCAGCACCTCGGGGAGGTCGTGGAACAGCCCGGTGTAGTAATCGTTGTAGATCTGCCTGTCCGATGCGCCTGAATCGATATCATGAAGGTACATCGCATTAGCCACCAGGAGCGAATGCCCCAGGACGGTGGTCTTGGGGATGCGGGGTGTCCTCGCCCAGCGCTGCTGGAATCTGAGCTGCCCTATGAGATCGACGAAGTTGAACGCATTGCTCCTCTCCGTCGTGATCTCCGAGACCCCTGCCAGATCCCTGTGCTGGTCGATCTGCTCGTCGATCTCCTGGCGGGTGACGTCGATGCCGTAGAGGGACCTGTTGGAATCATAGATGAGATTGAACTCCCAGCGTGTCGCAAGATAGTGCGCCGCACGGACGATCTCGTCCTCCAGGGACCTGCTGTCCGAATCCAGATACGATACCAGTCTGTCCCTGAACCCGGGATCGGAATCCGGGACGAGCCTGTCGAACTCGGATATGACGAATGCGTTGACCTCCGCCTTCCTGTCCTGGACGATCTTGTGGAACACCTGCGGCTTCAGGTCGGTCATCACCGAACGCTGGATAAACGAGAACATCTGATGCTCGATCAGACGCCTCCAATCGACCTTCCTCCCGTTCTTCTCCTCGTACTTGCCGAGGAGCCAGGAAATTGCCGCCTTATGCGCCTGCTTGTCCATCTCCGTCAGATCCACTGGTCTGAGATGATCGTTCCACCTGTGCATGTTGGCGGAATCGAAGAAAAGATACAGAATATGAGCGTTGAGTGCGGGCATACGCCTCACTCCTTGGCCTCTTTATCGGTATTGACGCTCTCGGGTTCTTTGGAATCGTACTGGATGTTGCCCTCGTCGATCTCGAATCCCGAATAGCGCCTTTCGTCACGGACCTCGGCCGGAGCGTCCGTAATCTCAACAGGTTCCTCGGAAGTCTCTACGGCCTCGCCTTCGGGTTCGGCTGCCGCATCGTCCGCGGGAACCTCGGCGGCATCGCCCTGGGCCTCGACAGCGACCTCATCCTGAGCGCCGTCGGCGACATCATCGAATCTGGAGTAGTACTTGCCGACCAGGCTCTCGATCCTGGCGTCGTCGTTCTCGGGAATGTAAGGGCCGTCCAGGGACAGGATTCCGCCTTCGTCGCGCTCGTCCAGCGCTTCCTCCACATCCTCGATGCTCCTGTTGAGGGACCTGATCCTCAATCCCGTCACGGTGTATCCGCCGACCAGGATGATGACCCCGACGATGAAGAGGGCGAAGAATACCGTCTCCGGATAGAACATGTAGATGATGAATGAGATGACGGTGATCAATGCGCCGACCCACGCCAAATGCGAAACCATCTCGTCCCAATCCATGATACCTGTAACCCTTACCACGATAAAAACGGTGGCGATGCCACCGCTGTTTTCACTGCGAGGCCTGCTGCAGCCTCTCTACTACGAATCCCCTGTCCATGCTGGCGAGGAACGGCCCGAGCCTCGGACCCATGTTCTTGCCGATGAGGATCCTGTACATCGCCTTGAAAGCGGCCTTGTTGCCGATGGAATCCTTGGCGACATCGGTCACCGCTGCGTTGATCGAATCAGCTGTCCAGGCGTCGTCCGCGAGCCTTGCCGCCAGGGCCTTGAAGTAGGACTTCTCGTCGGCGGTGATCTCGATCCCCTCGGGGACTTTCGGCTGGATGGAGAACTTGACGTTGTCAGGAGCGAAGTTGTCCAGCCAGAACCTGATGCATCCGACCCTGGTCTCGAGCCTCTTGATGTCGAAATCGGTGGCCTTGGACATGTCCTCGGTCCTTCCGAGGATCTCCAGCACGTTGTCGAAGTCCTTGGCCATCTGCACCACGTTGACCAGGTGCCTGTAGGAGATCTGCAGGGGCAGGCTCTCGGGGACATGGTTGTGCTGCGCGATGACGTATGCGCTGACATTGTTCTCCTCCGCCTCGGTGAACTCGTTGGCGAAGTATGCCTTCTCCATCCTGTCGTACTCGTCGGTCATGTCCAGCAGGCCCATTCCGTAATCGTAGTCGATGGCCCTGTTGGGCTGGGACCTGAGGAACAGGTAGTTGAGGACCTCCGGCGGAGTCATGTGGATTGCGTCCAGTCCTGTGACCGCGCTTCCGAGGGACTTGTGCATCTGCACGATCTGTCCTCCGGACTTCAGCTGGACGAACTCGTATGAGATGGGGTAGGGTGCCTTGCCTCCGAAGATCTCGGACACGATCCTCTTTCCGGAATCGTATGATCCTCCGGCGGCAGCGTGGTCCTTTCCGAAGGGCTCGGCGGATGTTCCGAAGATCATCCACTTGGCAGGCCACTCGAGCCTCCACTTGAGCTTTCCCTCCATCTTGCGTATGTCGACCTTTCCGGTGGATCCGCACTTGCACTCGTATCCGAGGTAGGGGAACTCGTACTCGTCGAACTTGGGCTTGCAGAAGCGTCCGCAATCCGGGCAGAGCGGATCGTAGGGCGAGAAGTTGGGGTCCGCATCCTTTCCTGTGACCTCATGGAGGATCTGGATGACCTCCTGCCTCTTGGTGATGGCCAGGTCGATCCACTTGGCGAACTCTCCCTTGGCATAGAGCTCGTGGGTCCAGACGATCTCGCAGTGGACCTCAAGGGAATCGACGGCATCCAGGAAGGGCTGGATGAAGTGATGGGCGTAATTTTTGTGTCCTCCGCAGGGGCAGGGAATCATGCATATCGGCATGCCGGTGTACTTCTCGTACTCCTCCGGGAGGAACTCGTATCTCTTCCTGAGGGGATCGAACGAATCGATGAGGTAAACCAGTCTCACATCCTTGCCTTTGGAGGCGACGGCGCTGCGGATGGATTCTCCGGTGATCGCCTCTCTCAGACTGCCCACGTGGATGATACCTGTAGGACTGATGCCTGTTGCGATCAGCGGGTGCTCGCAGGTCTCTGCCACTTCCTTTGCGATTACATCTGCCCAATGCATACTAATCGAGCCTCGCTATAAAGGAATAATAAAAATAGGTTTGGTCGGGCCGTGCCCGACCTTGATATTGAAACCGGTTGGGAGTTCAGTCGTCCATCCTGACGAACTTGTCCTTGGTCACACCGCACACGGGGCATGACCAGTCGTCGGGAAGGAACTCGAACGGCGTCCCAGCGGGAATGCCCGATTCAGGGTCGCCGACAGCGGGATCGTAGATCTCTCCGCAGATGGTGCAGACGTATCTGGAGAACTCCTGCCTGGGGATGAGCGCGTTGACAAGCGACTTGACCTCCATGAAGTCTAGCTGCTCGGGGTTGTAGTTAGGACGGACGGTCTCGTTGATGACCTCGAATCCGGCCTCCCTGAGCCTGTCCTGGATGATCTGTGCGGATTCTCCGCTCCATCCGTAGCATCCGAAGGCCGCGGCCCTCTTTCCCTTGAACTTGAGCTGCATCAGCATCTCGAGCCAGCCTGCGACGCTGGACATGACCCTTCCGTTGACCGTCGGAGAACCTACGCAGACCGCCTTGGACTTGAACACCTCGGTCATGATCTCGTTCTTGTCGGCCTTCGATATGCAGAACACCTTCACCACGGTGTTGGGGCTCAGCGAGAGGATCTCGGATGCGATGGCATGAGCTACCTTAGCAGTGCCGCCCCACATCGTGTCGTAGACGATGGTGACCTGGTCCTCCTTGTAGGCGTCCGCCCACTCCATATACTTGTCGAAAATCTGCATGGGGTCGTTGCGCCAGATCGCTCCATGGGAGGGTGCGATCATCTCGATCTCGAGGTTGATCTCCTTCATGTATCTGAGCTTCTTGAGCATCACGGGTGCGAAGGGGTTGAGGATGTTCGCGTAGTACTTCATGGCCTCCCTGCAGAGGACCGTCTGATCGCCCATGTCGGCGAAAAGTTCTCCAGAGGCGCAATGCTGTCCGAAGGTGTCGGCGGAGAACAGGATGTTGTCGCCGGTCATGTACGTGGCCATGGAATCGGGCCAGGAGAGCATCTTCATCTCGATGAACACGAGTTCCTTCCCGTTCCCGATGTCGACGGAATCGCCGGTCTTCACCACGTGGTAGTTCCATCCCCTCTTGCCATACTGGCCCTCCAGGCTCTTGACGGCGTTGGATGTGCAATAGATGGGTACGTCCGGAATCTCCTCCAGAAGTGCGAGGAGGGCGCCGGAATGGTCGCATTCCCCGTGATTGATCACGACGAGGTCGATGCTGTGGATGTCTACCTCGTTCTTCAGGTTCTCCACGAAATCGAACCTGTGCGGGGTCCAGACCGTGTCAATCAGAACCGTCTTCTCCTCTTCGATCAGATAGGCGTTCTGAGACGATCCGTTCTCCACGGAATACAGGTCTCCGCGGAAGTTATCGAGTTCCCAATCCATGTAGCCTACCCAGCTCACGTTCCCCTTCACAAGTTTGCGCATGTTACCCTGTTAGCCGTATGGCGGGGCACGATAAAGAAACTTATGGACGATGGCCCATCCGTGGTAGGGGATACGGGAGAAATGCCCGTTTTCCGTCCATGACAGCCTTTTTATAGTTATCCTTGATTCGCTGGGCTATGGCAAAGAAAAACGACAGCGGTTTCCAGTCTTCCGCAGGTCTGATGAGATACTTCGATGTCGAGAACGAGAAAGGTATCAAGGTCAGCCCCTACGCGGTCATCGGGATCGCTATTGCTGTAATCGTCATCGTCGAGGTCGCATCCATATTCTTCTCCCTGTGATTTCGGATTGTCCAGCAAGCCTCTGATTCACTATGTTTCAGAGCAATCTAGAACGACCCTGTGTCGTCGTATCGTTCCATTCAGCCGATGCTCCGCATCCGGCTGCATATTATGTTCTAGAAGGATTGGGACGACCGTCGTAAGGACGGCCGCCCCGAAGGAGTTTCAATCGTTCCATTCGGTGACCGGCGACGGGTCCGACAGGACGTTCTTGTGGAAGACCGGATCCTCCACACCCTCCGCCTTCTGCCTGCGGTAGTCCTGATAGGCCTCCCAGCCGTATTTGCTCAGCTTGAAGATCACCAGACAGTTCACCACTCCGCAGATTGCCAGCAGGACGTCCATTATGGCATAGAGTCCGTCCGATCCGAAATACGCGGAGAAGAACACCACCGCAACGGTGAACACCATCAGCCCTATCTTGGCGGATCTCTTCTTGGTGATGAACTTGAGGTTGTTCTCCCCAATGACGTAATCTCCCATGAAGCAGGTGATGGCGAACAGGAACAGGAAGAAGAACACGACGGATTTGGTCAAGTCCCCTCCCAGCGTGGTAGCGATTATGTGCTCCAGGAGCGCCATGGAATCATCGTATCCGAGGGCCATGAGATCATCGTAGCTTCCGAAGCTGAGGACGACCAGGGCGACCATGGTGCAGACCAAGGTGTCCACGAGGACTCCCAGGGACTGAGACATGCCCTGCTTGACCGGGTGCGGGACATCGGCGGACGAGGAGATGTTGGTGATGGTACCCTCTCCGGCCTCGTTGGACCAGATACCTCTCCTGAGGGCGATGGTCAGCATCGCTCCCACTCCGCCTCCGACGGTGGCGGGCACGTTGAAAGCGCACGTGAATATCGATGATATCGCCTGTGGCACGCCGTCGATGTTCACGAGGATCACCACAAGGCAGATGATCACCCAGGCGACGGCCATGAAGGGGACGATGAGCACGGATGCCTGTGCGACACGCTTGAAGCCTCCCAGCGCCACGAGAACGGCAATGATCGCCAGGAAGATAGCGATCGCCAGCGTGTTGTACTGGAAGTCGTATGCGGCCGTGAACGATGTCGATATGGTGGAGATCTCTGACAGGACGTATCCCCCGATGTAGACGGCGATCATCAGCCCGGCCACGATCATCCCAAGCTTCCTGGACCTTAGGCCCTTCGCGACGTTGTGGGCAGGACCTCCGATGTACCCTCCCTCGCCGTCATCGCTCTTGAATATCTGACCGATGGTTGTCTCGAGGAAGCTTGTGGCCCCTCCCAGGGTGGCGAAGATCCACATCCAGAATATAGCCCCGGGACCTCCCATTATGATGGCTGTCGTGGGACCCACGATGTTGCCGACACCGATACGGTTCCCCATACTGACACAGAATACCTGGAACGGGGTGACACCGCTCTTGTTGCTCTCCCTGGAGAAGGTGATCTTGACCATCTCCTTGATGCCGGTGAACTGTATCGCCTTGAGTTTGATGGTCGCCATTATCCCCACGAAGACGATGAGGACGAACGGTACGAACCATAGGTAGTCGTCGAATTCCCAGACCAAGTCCATGAATTCCTCTACAGTTGTCATGATCCTTCGATTGTCAACGTCCGATAAATAATAGGGCAGAGGATTTGGTTCGAATTCATAAACTAACAGTGTTTCATGCACATAAGTGTACATTATATGGATAAAAAGGGAAATGGTTTGGACCGCCCGGGATCAGAGTTCGTCCTCGGGCATGATCGCGTATTCATCCTTGTACTTCCGCTTGAACAGCGAGGACAGTATGGGAGGCGCTATGATGGTGGTGAGCACGGACATCATGACCACCACGGTGTACAGGTCCCCTGAGAGGACGCCTGCGTTGAGTCCGATCGATGCAATGATGATACCGACCTCTCCCCTAGGCATCATTCCGACTCCGATAATGCTGAAGGAGGACTTGTCTATGGTCCTGTCCCCGAGCTTGGCACCGAGTCCGCATCCGATGTACTTGGTCAGCATCGCCAGGACGATGACCGCTCCGATGAGGATGACGGTGTCCATCGAGGTCAGCGAGGAGATGTCCACCTGAAGACCGACGTTCACGAAGAAGAACGAGATCAGGAACGAGGTGATGGACTCCGCCTTGGTCTCGAGTCCCCACTCCCATGCGTGCTCCGCGAACATCATTCCTGCGAGGAACGCTCCGATGATGGCCGCAAGTCCGATGTACTCCGCGAGGTAGGCCATGAAGAGACATACGATGATGGCGAAGATCAGCTTGTTGAAGGTATAGGGCGATTTGCCTTGGGCCTTAATCCTCCTGTTCCTCGCATCCATGAAGTCATAAATCCTGGGGACGATGTACTTCGCAATGCCTATTGCGATAAGGACGAACGCCACGGCCTTGATTATAATAATGGCGAGATCGACCATGTTGATCCCACCGGCAGATTCGGACATGCCTTCCACGATCGCCAGGACCACCATACCGAGGACATCGTCTATGACGGCGGCCGCGATGATGATACGGGATTCCTTGACATCCATCAGCCTCATATCCTTGATGATACGAGCGGTGATACCGACCGAGGTGGCGACCATCGCCGCACCCATGAACATGGCGCAGTTCATGTCGTATCCGCCGAGGCCTATGATCAGTGCGGCTCCCGCGACGAACGGCAGCACGACTCCGAGCACGGCGCACAGCATGGCGGCCTTACCGGATCCCAGGAGGTCCTTGACCTTGGTCTCCAGACCGACCGAGAACAGAAGGAATATCACTCCGAGCTCGGCCAGCGAATATATGACGTTGTAGGTGTCGCTCCACTCTCCGTGTAGGGTGATGTCGAGCACATCCTCCATGAAAGCCCCTCCTGCGATATTCGCAATGAGGATTCCGATCAAGATCTCACCGATGAGGCCTGGCAATCCCAATTTACCGAACACAATAGATCCCAGACGTGCCAATGCGAAGATTACGGCCATCGTGAATAGGACCTGCACGAAGAACTCCATGGCACTCGTAACCCAATCGCCATATTAATAAAATGAGATAGAAGGAGAGTTTGTGGAAATGGTTTCTTTACTGATTCAGAAGATGAATCTGACAGATCCGTAGTAATCGGTAAGGCCGCCGAAGGAGAACACGACCCCTCCCTTCTGCTCCACAACGGGCTCTTCGGGGATGATCTCAGGCACTTCCTCGGGAACTTCCTCAGCCGCTGCCACGGGGCTTGCCTCGGGGAGCGCGATGTAGCCCTCCGCTGCGGGGAGCGTGATGGCGCATCCTGCTGCGGGCAGTGTGATGACATCGCTCGCTGCGGGCAGCGGGATCGCCGCGGCTGCGGCGGGGAGCGCATCGAACTGCGCTGCTGCGGGGAGGACCTCGTAACTGTCCTCTGCGGGAACGGATTCCTCGACTACGGGGACCTCTACAGGCTTGGCGCTGGGGAGACGCATGATCTCCTCGGCGGGCTCTGCCGCTGCGGTGACGGTCTCGGTGACGGTCTCTGCAACCTCCTCCTCGACCTCCCTGATGCGGAGCCTGCATTCCTTGCGCTTGGGGGCCTCAGGCTCGGACTGGACCTTCTGAAGCTTTCCGTTCTTGAACTCGAAGCGAGTCACACGGACCATCCTGTCATTGTCCAGTTTGCGGGGCTCGTTGAGCTCGATGACGTCGCTGAAGTCGACGTGGCCCTTGACCTCGGTGGAGCTGACTCCGAACGCATCCTCCTTTGCGGGGGTGCCGGATACGGCATCGAACGTCTCGGATGTGAGGGGCGCTGCATCGATGTGCCTAAACTGCATGGTCTTGGGCAGCGAGGACATGTACACGCTGCTCTCCTGCTGGGAGACCAGAGACTGGAACCCTGCCAGTGCGGCGGAGGCGTCCTCGGTGATGTCCCACTCCCTCTGGATGACGGGAGCACGGATGTACTGGGGCCTGATGGTCTGGTATGCGTTGAATGCATCCACCGCGTCATCGGTGACGACCCAGTCGGGAGTGATGATATTGGAGGGTCCGAACTCGGGCTCGATGGCCTGGTAGCCCATGAAGCAGAGAGCGGTGGCCTCGTCCATGTCCCATTCCCTCTGGATGGCGGGGGCGCGGATGTACTCGGGTTCGATGGTGTTGAATGCGTTGTAGGCGTCGACAGCATCGTCGGTGACGATCCAGTCGGGCGTGATGATGTTGGATGGTCCGAACTCGGGTTCGATACCTGTGAATGCGACGTATGCTTCCCCAGCGGACTCGCCTATGTCGAAGGACGGTGCCTCGGCGATGGGCTGTTCGTCGATGACGACATCGACGGGTTCCACTTCGGGGACGAGTATCTCTATGGGCTCGACTGCCGGGACGTCATCGCTGATGGGGGCCTCGATATCCTGGACCGTGTCCACTATTGCCGTCACAGGCTGCTCCATACCTGCATCCTTGACAAGTGTGCCGAAGAGCCCTACGATCTCGGTCTGGCTGGGCTTCACCTTGACCGGACCGATGCAGATGCGCTCCTCGGACTCTGCGACGGGGATCTCGGGCTGTGCTTCCTGGATGGGCATCGATCCCTCGGCTTCGGAAGTTTCCATAAGCTCCGATCCGATGGGCGCTTCCCCGTCGACATATGAATTGTTCTCGCTATAGATGGCTACAGGGCCCATGACATCTTCGTCCATGATAGGATCAACTCCGGCTGTCGCCGGGACGTCTGATTCTGTGCTCTGCACCGCGATGTCCTCAGGGACATCGATGACGGGGATATCTGCCACGTCAGTGATGGGCTCGGGCTCTGCGACGACCTCCTCGGGTTCGTCGGATGCCTGCATCGGCTCCTCCTCGGTCTCGAGCATGTCATCGGATTTCGAGACGATGATGATATCCGATTCGTCGTCTCCGAACACCTGGACATTGGAATCATCCGAGAAGTGTCCCTCAATCGGGTCCTCGAGCTCGATCTTGGTCAGGACAGGCCTGACTTCGATGCTCTGGACCTCCTCGACGGGAGCAGGCTCCTCTGCAACGGGAACTTCCTGAACGGGTGCTTCAGCCTCCTGGCGCTCCACCCCGTGTACGTCCGAACGGAGGAACTTCCTCAATGTCGAGGGGATCTCCTCCTCTACAGGGGCCTTTACCTCCTCTGCGACGGGCTGCTCTACGACTTCAATAACTTCAGGGATGTCCTCTGCGGGCTCCGCTGCGTCCACTTCGACCTCGGAAATTACCTCCACAGTCTCGATCGGTGCCTTCGGTTCCTCGGCGACGATCTCCTCGACGACAGGCGTCTCCTCGATGACCTTCTCCGTATCCTCGGCATCGTCCGGCACGCCTATGATGACACCGTCGACCACGGTACCGACCTGGGTGCCGAAATCGGGCTGCGTACCGCGCCTGATGCCCTTGAAGAGCTCATTCGGGGACATGGTCTTGACCTGAACATCGGCCTCGACCTTCTCATCGGGCTTCTTCTCCTCGACAACGGGTGCCTCCTCCTTGAATATCTCTTTCTTGGAGACAGGTGCGGTGTAGACCTTCCCTGCGTCCGGCACGCTCGTTGGCTGGTAGCCGTAATCCTCGAGGTTACGGATATTGTCGATCTTCTGTGCGGACTCCTCAAGTGTCTTCATGTTGTACTTCACGGTGTCGCTAAGATCGCTCTTGAACGTCGACACCATGTCGGAGAAGCCCTCCATCCCTTTCTTTAAAGCGCCAGCCCATCCCACAGAGTTCAATTTCGGTATCACTAATTGACCCTTCAAACTGCTGCGTTTAGAGCTCCCGCTAACCTTGCGTGAGCTTAAACCCATGCTATCCCATCCGAGGAATCAGATGTTCTCCAGAAATATAAAGGTCTCGCCTTTAAAAGGAGGGGCGCGGCCGGGACGGTTCCGCGAGGGGAAAAACGGTTAAAAGATGATAGGATAGGCCTGAGCATCACGTCCGGAAAGACGGAGGTAGAATCATTGTTGGAAATCGATGAAAGCATAGCGTGGATAGTGTTCATCGTCGTAGCGCTGGCTCTTGTTCTGGCAGACCTGATCCTGCACAGAAAGGCGGAGCACATACCGACCAAGCGCGCGCTCCTCGAGACAGCGGTCTGGATCGGGGTGGCCCTGGTGTACGGCGCGTTCATCTATTACGCCTACGGGGACCAGAAAGGTATAGAGTTCTTCACGGCCTACGTCATGGAGGAGTCGATGAGCATCGACAACCTTTTCGTGTTCATCATCATATTCTCCATGTTCTCGATACCGGACGAGTATCAGCACAAAGCGCTCTTCTACGGTATCTTCGGGGCGGTCATATTCCGTCTGATATTCATGCTCATAGGCGTGGAGCTGATGAAGTTCCATGCCGTGATGTACATCTTCGGAATCCTGCTGGCCTATGCCGCGATCAAGACCATCTTCGACAAGGGCGACAGCGGCGACAACAAGATAGCGAAGTTCATGACCAAGCACCTCAAGACCTCGCCGGAGCTGGACGGGGATAGATTCTTCACCGTGTACAACGGGAAGAAGATGATCACGCCGCTGCTCATGTGCGTCATAATCATAGAGCTCTCGGACCTGGTGTTCGCATTGGATTCCATCCCCGCGGTGCTCGCCCTGTCGACGGACCTGCTCGTGATCTACACATCAAACATCTTCGCGATCCTCGGACTCAGGTCCCTGTACTTCGCGATCAAGGGCGGACTGAACAGCCTGAGATTCCTGAAATACGGTCTCGGAGCGATCCTCCTGTTCATAGCAGCGAAGCTGCTCCTGGTGGACTTCATTGAAGTTCCGATCGTGGTCTCCCTTGGGATCATCCTCGGAGTGCTGCTTATAACCATAGTCGCATCATTGTTGGCGGCTAGAAAGGGGACCCCGGCCTGAACGGCCGGCCCCCAAACTTCTTTGTTGTTATCAATTGGTGAACAGCCCGTACAGTCCTGCGACGAGGATGACCACCAGGAGCACTGGGCATACATACTTTATCATGACCCTGAACAGCTTCCTGGTCTTGAACGGGCTCGATTGGGCGATCTCATCCTCCAGGAAGGTGATCTTGACCACGTAACCGACGAATATGCAGGTCAGGATCGCCACTATCGGCATCATGATGCTGTTCGTTATCGTATCGAAGAACCCTAGCCAGCCGGCACCCTGGTTGAGGGGAGTGTCCATCGCCAGAGGGCCGCCGGGGAAACCGAGCACGCATATCGCACCAATTATCACGATCAGCAGCGCGGAGAGCCCTACGGACTTTTTCCTTTCCATATTGGCGCCGTCGATGAAGAGCGATGCAGATGTCTCCGCAAGGGCCACTGCGGATGTGAGCGCGGCGAACAGCACCAGAAGATAGAATATGGGTGCGACTATGGCACCGCCGGGCATGATGGAGAAGACCTGGGGCAGGGCGACGAACATCAGGCCCATTCCCTGGGAGTCCGAGAATCCGAAGGAGAACGCGGCGGGGATGATGATGAGACCGGCGAGCAGGGCGACAATGGTGTCTATGGCCCCGACGCTGAATGACGACCTCTCCAGGTCGACGTCCTTCTTCGCGTAGGACCCGTATGTTATGAGGATACCCATGGATATCGACATCGAATAGAAGATCTGGCTCACGGCGCCCAGGAACGTATCTGCACTCAGCTCGCTGATATCCGGATTGAGGTAGAACACCACCCCGTCCCAGAATCCCGGGAGCGTGAACTCGTAACATATGATGCCTATGATCATAATCAGCAGGGCGGGCATCAGGACCTTGCTCATCTTCTCGATACCCTTGTCCACACCGATGAAGATGCACAGTATGGTCAGGAACAGGAAGATTATGAACCAGAGCGTCGGACCCGCGAACCCTTCGCCGGTGATGCCGGTGATGAAATCCCACCAGAACGACCCTTCGTCGGCGGAGAGCATGGATAGGTTCCCTATCGATGATTCGAACAGCCATTTGGTCACCCAGCCGCCTATGACGCAATAATACGACACTATTATGATCGGAATTATGGCACCCATGTAGCCGATGAACCTGTGCTTCTTGCTGAGATCCGAGAAAGCCTTGATCGTGGACTTACCGGTCCTGCGTCCAAGCGAGACCTCCATCATCATCAGACACATTCCGAATGAGAATGCCAGTATCACATACACAAGGACGAATATTCCTCCGCCGTAGTGGGCGGTCTCATAAGGGAACCTCCACAGGTTCCCCAGACCCACCGCCGAAGCGGATGTGGCCATGACGAACCCCAGCTTGCTGGTGAAAGATGCCCTCCCGGTCTCCTCTGCCATACCGGGTCATCGGGCTTTGACTATAAGCAACTGATACACGATTCGATGCATCATCGATGACATTTAGGACATCCCTGCTGGAATTCGTCTCCAAACGACAGGGCCGCCAGGATCCGGACAGGTATTCCCGAATTGGTTGGAGTATGCCCACTTTTATATCGGGATCATCAATCCCGATTATCGACCACGATGACATCGATCTCCCAACGTATCGAATCACTGCCAATGACCAAGGCCACATGGGCCATACTCTTCCTTGTCGGAATAGGCTGGACGTTCGATGCGATGGACCAGGGCATGGTCAGCGGCGTGATCGCCGCCATAGGCTCCGATTGGGACCTCACCATGTACGAGCGCAGCTGGCTCACCAGCTCCGGCCTCCTGGGGATGATCGTCGGTGCCGCCCTTTCGGGGGCGATGTCCGACCGTTTCGGAAGGCGTTCGGTCATACTTCTCACCCTTCTCATCTACAGCATAGGAAGTTTCATGTGCGGTGTGTCCACCGACTATTGGATGCTCATGGTGTTCCGTTTCATCACCGGATTCGGTCTCGGTGGGGAGCTTCCGGCGGCATCCACGCTCGTCAGCGAACTGTCCCCCCTGAAATCCAGGGGAAGGAACGTCGTCATCCTGGAGAGCTTCTGGGCATGGGGATGGATCGCCTCCGCCCTGGTGGCCTACCTGCTCATCCCCGTATACGGATGGCGCATGGCCTTCTTCGTCGGTGCGATCCCCGCGCTGTTCGCGGCCGTCCTCCGTTTCAGGGTGCCGGAATCCCCCAGGTATCTGGAGGTCAACGGGAGGTATGAAGAGGCCGAGAAGATCGTATCCGACCTGGAGAGGGCCGCCGGCGTCGAACCGGTGGCATCCGAGTATTCCAAAGCGGAAGTAAAGAAGAGGCCGTGGTACGAGGAGTTCAGGATGCTCTGGATCAAGGAGAACCTCCGCTCGACGGCAGTTCTTTGGATCATATGGTTCGGCATCAACTTCGGATACTACGGATTCGTCCTCTGGACCCCCAGCCTGCTCATGGAGCAGGGATTCGACATCGTCAAGAGCTTCGGATTCACCGTCATCATGTGCCTGGCGCAGCTGCCGGGATACTTCAGCGCCGCCTATCTGATAGAAAGGATCGGCCGCAAACCGACATTGGTCATCTACTTCGCAGGGACCGCCGTCGCATCATGGCTGTTCGGACAATCCGGTTCGGACGAGGCCATCCTAGCTGCCGGGTGCCTTCTGTACTTCTTCGCCCTCGGCGCCTGGGGATGCGTCTACTCCTACACGCCCGAGGTGTACCCCACGGACGTCCGCGGGTCCGGTACCGGATGGGCATCGGCCTTCGGAAGGATCGGGGCATTCATCGCACCGTTCATCGTCCCTGCAATGTATTCTGCATTCGGATCGGACGGATTCATGATGGTCTTCCTCATCCTCTCCGCGGCATTCGCAGCGGTAGCTGCAGTGATACTGATATTCGGGAAGGAGACGAAGGGCGTCGGACTGAAGGATATCTCGGAATGAGCCTCAGTAGAGCTTCTCTCCGTCGCACATCAGGAATGTGTTCTTCATGCTGTGACGGTCGAAGAACAGGAACACGGTGGAAATCCAGAACGACAGCAGAAGTCCGAACTGCATCCAATCGTCCATCACGATCGCCACCGTCGCCACGACGGTGCATACCAGCGATATCAGGAATCCCAGGTCTGCGCTCCATGCCCAGTCGTACATCAGCAGGACGGCGGCTATAGGCGTGAACATGCTGACTGCGGTGAGGATGATGCTGTCGTGATCGATCCCGAGGATCGCGGAAATATTCAGCAGTATCAATGCTATAACCATCGTGATCACGTTGAGACCGGACATGCTCCCGATGTTCTGAGCGACCCTCCAGTAGTATGCCTGTATCAGCATCGACACGAGGACCATGATCGCGGATATCAGGGGCATGTCGGAGACATCCGAATCGGGATGGAGCAAGGTGATGACGAAGAACACCGCCGTCGGGACGACGGCCAGGAAGGACAGAACTGAACATACCTCCCTGAGCTTGTAGCAGATGGAGGAACCTCTCGTGCGGAAGATGTCGCGTCTCCTGACCAAAAGCATCGCCAGGATGCCTGCGGCCATCCCAACGGCCATCCCGACCACGGCCACTATCTCCGCGGTGTAATCGTCATCCATGACGGCCCAGGCCGCGACGGATATGATGACAGCGATGATGACGGCCACCGCCGTCATGACCAGATGGTCCCTGAGAACCGGTTCCAAACCCATGACCGATCGTATCCCGAGGGATCTATAATTACCCATTGAACGGCCCGGACCGCCGTCCGAAGGATATCAAGAAGGATGGCCGCACCCCTGAACAGGGCACGGCCGTGTCAATCGTTTAGTGGTGGCAGCTGCCGTGGTCCTTGCATGAGGCGTCCGGATCGTAATCCAGGTTCCCTGCGAGGTAGGCCTCGACGGCCCTGTCCGCATCCCCGGACACTCCCGGGAACAGCTTGATACCGCGCGACGTAATCATGTCCCTGGCGCCTCCGCCGATGCCTCCGCAGATGAAGACGTCGACCTTCTCCCTCATGAGGATCTCGCCGAGGGCACCGTGCGACAATCCGTCGTTGCCGATGACCTTGGAGGATGTTATCTTGCCGTCCTCCGCTTCGTACACTTTGAAGTACTGCGTCCTTCCGAAATGCTGGAAGACCTCTCCGTTCTCGTAAGTCACTGCGATCTTCATCATGATCCCTGCTCCGACAACCCATCCATAGTATTTACGGGGTTCAATGCGCGTGAGGGAACAGCAACGCGAATGCGAACATCAGTGCGACTCCGACCAGCACCAGCGCGGTGCTCTTCCATCCGTGCGTCCTGTGGAAGGACTCCGGGATCATGTTGCATGCGACCACGTACAGCAGGGTACCCGATGCGAAGAGCAGAGGCACTCCGAGCATACCTTCGACCTCCATCTGACCGAACAGCAGGAAGAATATGATACCGGCGATAGGGGTGATCAGTGAGAACAGCCCCAGATAGGTCAGGGACCTCTTCTTCCCTATATCAGACAGGAGCATGGTCGAGGACAGCGTGAAGAGCTCGGCAAACTTGTGTATGCAGAACCCGATGGCGGCCAGGATACCGATCTCTTCTCCGGCCATGAACATCGCCGCCAGGGCGAGACCGTCGCACGCGGCGTGGATGGAAAGGCCGACAAAGGACGACATGGACACGATCCTGTGGCCGTGGGTGTCGCTCTCCTTCTCGTCGTGATGATGTTCATGGTCGTGGTCGTGATCGTCGTGGTCATGACGGTGCTCCACGGCATCGCATCCGCACATCTTCAGATGCCTCTGCTTCATGAACTGATCGATGACCATTATCACGAGGAATCCGGCGACGAGGACCATCATGCCGTAATGCACGTCGATTCCGCCCTCTTCCGCCTCTTCGATGCCTTCGGGCAGCAGCATGAACATCAGCAGACCGATGAAGATACCGGTGCTGACGGCGATCATCATGTGGGTTCCCCCGTCCTTGAGACTGCTCACGATCGGGATGTACGCCGCGACCATGGACACTATGATCAGCAGTCCAGAGAACAGCAGGAATAGCACTATTGGCTCCATACCATCCCTCTCTGCAAATCATTATTAAAACGTTTATCATTGATTAATAATAAGGGCGTCTGAAACCCCCGGGAATTATTAACGATAGCATGACCATAATCAGCGTTTCACTGAATGACGAATACACCGAGTGCCTGGACACCATCCAGAGGACGTACGACCTGAAGGGCAGGTCGGATGCGATCAGGGCCTCGATCGATTCCGCCATGGACGAGATCAAGAAGATGGAGACCCTTGAAGGGCCGGTGGAAGGCGTTCTAATAATCGTGCGTTCCAACCATGCGGACCCCTGGATGATACAGGTCCAGGCGAAATACCAGGAGTACATCAAGACGCAGATGCACTCCCACATCCGCGACCACAAATGCCTGGAGGTCATGGTGGTGTCCTGCGACGCCGAAGTCCTGAAGGACATGATATCGGAGATCAAGGCCCAGAGGAAGGCCGAGTACGTGAGATTCGTAAGAGGCTGAGATGCAGGGCGATGTGGACGTCATCTCGACGAAGCTGCGCAGATGGGAACGCGGCGGCACCGTCAGATACTACCACGACTGGTGGATCAGGTATCTGAAGAACGAGCAGATCGCCGACTACAAAGCGAGGTTCGGGATGTCCCCCAACGACTTCCATGCCGGGATCAGGGTATATTTCGACGGCATAGGCGAACTCCACATCGATTTCTGCAGGGACCCGGAGCTCGAATCGTTCCTGGAAAGGATGATGACGAGATGGTATTGGTACACCTACGTGGACTACATCGCCGAATGCACCAAGCGGATAAGGATCGATGATCTCGTATCGCCCTTCATGACGGATATCAAACCAGGTTTCAGGCAGATCAGATACGGCGGCCTGGTGGTGAACCTCGACGATGCCCGGCTGTCGAAGGTCATGAAGAAGGGCTTGGTGGGGTACGACGCCAGGAACAAGAGGTACATGATCAAGTCCACCCAGCCCAGGCTGGATGCGATCCTCGAGAGGATAACCGCCGATCATCACGAGAAGATACTGGCATGGATACGCGAGGACGACAAATCCCTGATCGGAGTCAAGCTCGTCCTCCGAAGTCAGCCGGATACGCGACCGCACAAGCAACTGCGTTCCGTACGATGGTACGGTACTTCATGAACGGTCGGCAATCGACAACTTATTAAAATCGTTAATCTTGATAGAAAGACATGGAAGACAACAAATTCTGCACGGGTTGCGGTAAACCACTAGAGCCCGGAATGCAATTCTGTCCGCAGTGCGGAAAGGTCGTGAGCGGATCACAGACCGAAGAGGAGATGAAGAAGGAAGCGAAGGAATTCGGAAAGGCCCTCCTGGACGTCAGGAGGAGCTGGCTCCTGTTCTTCCTGGGAATATATGCGATCCCCGCGATCATCGCGGCAGCCATCGCGTTGGCCGATGCACCGGCTGCTGCCAGCGCGATCTGGTCCAGCACGGAGTTCCAGGACTGGCTCGTCAGCCACGGATACCACTTCACCCAGATGGACATCCAGAACTACTTCACCACCGGAGCAAGCCTCGCCCTCGCAAGCGGTATCTGCGCTCTGATCAGTTTCATCTGCGTCTACCTCAGGAAATACTGGATCATCGCCGTCGCCGCATGCGCGATCGCGTCCGTCCTGTGCTTCTGGTCTATCTTCGGACTTTTCATCGGAATCATGGTCACCTTCATGATCGTCGGTGCGAAGGACGGCTTCGTGGACACCGCTGCACCTGCAGAGTGATCCTCATGATCATACGGGATGCCGGCCATCCGGCGTCCCGAAACCCCTTCCATACCAATTTTTAACTCGGCAATGCTTGGCTCCGGCCATGAGATTCTACCAAGTGGATGCCTTCACGGACACCGTCTTCAAGGGCAATCCCGCGGCCGTCTGCGTATCGGACAGCTGGCTGTCGGATGACATCATGCTCAAGCTGGCCATCGAGAACAACCTGTCGGAGACCGCTTTCGCTGTAGGCCGTGATGGGAGGTACGGGCTCAGATGGTTCACGCCGGGCGGAGAGATAGACCTCTGCGGGCATGCCACCCTGGCCACGGCGTTCACGATCATGAACCATGTCGAACCCGGCATCGCCCATGTGGACTTCGACACCGCCAGCGGGCATCTCGGGGTGGACAGGGAGGGGGACGAATACATCCTGGATTTCCCCCTCATCAGGACTTCAGAGTATACTCCGGAGGATGATATCAGGGATGCGATCGGATGCGAGCCTGTGTGCTGTGCGATCGGTTACAGGGACCCGATAGCCCTGCTTCCTACCGACAGGGACGTGATCGACCTGCATCCCGACATCACCAAGCTCATGAATCTTAAGGACGGCCTCGGACTGTTCGTAACGGCTCCCGGCAGCGGAGAGTATGATTTCGTGTCGAGGGCGTTCTGGCCAAAGATAAACGTCCCCGAGGACCCTGTCTGCGGTTCCATGCACTGCAGCCTGGCCGACTTCTGGTCGAAGAGACTGAACAAGACCAAGATGCTGGCGTATGAGGCATCGCCCCGCGGCGGCGTCGTGGGGATAGAGATCGTCGGGGACAGGGTGAGGCTGTCCGGCAAGGCGGTCCTGTTCGCCACCTTCGAGGTCGACGACGGCATCCTGATGCGGTGATCCGTTCAATACTGCCCCGGACTTACTGACCGTCCGGTCATATGGAAGTCACGGGCAGAACGCAGATACCGTCCTTCATGACATATGGTTTCGGCGTCAGGCACACCACGCACCTCGAAAAGACCTTGTCGTCATTGGGCGCGAACCTCCTCATGGAACCGGTGTCCTCGTACGGTATATCTATGCCTGGCTTGCATTCTACCAGGGTCAGCATCCCTCCTTTCTGTATGAGAAGATCTATCTCGTTCCCTGTCGAGTCACGATAGTAATAGAATGCGGCATTCTCCTTCCTGTTGTCATAGGACTTCATTATCTCGTTGATGATGTAGGTCTCCACCATCGGACCCTTCAGATAGCTGGAGAACAGGGTGGGACCGTCGGCGATCCTGGCCAGATAGCATGCGAGACCGGTGTCCCTGAAGTACATCTTGGGCCTTTTCGACACCCTTTTCACGGTGGACACACCGCTGTACGGCTGGAGCAGATGTATTATGTCGCCTGCTACGAGAACGTTCAACCACTCGTTGAACGTCCTGCCGTTGATCCCCACTGACTTGCATACGGTCTCGTTGACGAGCTCCTGACCAGTCATCGATGCCATGACCTGCATGAAGTTGAAGAACTTCAGCTGATCCTTCAGATTGATTATCTCCATGACATCCCTGGCGATATATGAATCGACGTAGTCGCTGTAGAACTCCGAGGGAGTCAGCGAGCTGCCATCATGCAGTTCCGGGTATCCTCCCAAGACGATGCTGTTCATGACAGCGATCGCATCCCTGCCGTCGATGCGATCCGACGACTTGATGGGATCGGCCTCGAAGGGGACCTCGTCCCTCCCAGCTATCTCGCTGATGCTCAGCGGCGACACGTTCACGATCCCCACCCTCCCCGACATGGATTGGCTGACACCTTCCATCAGCCTGTAGCTCTGGCTCCCGGTCAGGATGAACATACCCTTGGAATCCTTGCCCTCGAAGATCGTCTTGTCCACCACCGATTCTATTGAATCGAACAGGACCGGCGCCTTCTGCACCTCGTCTATGATCAGCGGATATCCGTGCATCTGAAGGAACGCATCGGGGTCGGAGTTGGCAAGGGCACGGTCCTGCCTGTCCGCCAGGGTGACGTACCTGTATCCCTTGCTCCTGGCGATCTCCCTGCACAGGTAGGTCTTGCCCGTCTGTCTGGCCCCGGTTATCAGCGTGACGGGTTTATTCCTGAGGTATGTCTCTATCAGCGGCATCACGGTACGCGGGATCATGGTCTTATATTTCCTGTAAAATATATGAAATTGATGTATATATGTACTGAATTTTCATACGATTAAAAGCTCAAATCCAAAGATAAACCGACATGTATTCAAAAATGCCATGAAAGTTGTCACGACAAATCGAAAGGAAATCCTATGCTGACGAACCCGGAATCGAAGATGCCATATGCGTTGGGATAGGCATAAGGATGAAGACAGTGAAAGTCATCTTCAGATGATACGTGCTCCCATGCTGGATGTCGGTTCATTCAGGGTCGATTCCATGACATGATGAACGGAAAATCGATTCCTTGAGATTACGATTGGCTGACCTCTTCCATAGCGACCTTGGCTTCCTTGCCATGGAAGCATATGCCGTACAGGAGCGTCCTGCCGATGAGGCCGTGGTGATATTTCCTGTCTCTGATCTGTTTGAGCGCTGAATCCGCCTCCCTGGTCCAAACTGACGCATCCGGAGAGTCCGTCTTCTTCAATTCCATAATGATGTGGGGGCATCCTGCATCCTTGGATGTCATCTTGATGTCCACGCGCCCGTTGCCGGATTCGGATTCCATAGTGGTGATGTATTTCCCCTGTGTGCACATGGCGGCGATCGCGAGTATCTTCTGATAATCCGACTCCCTCGATATCGCGAAGAACGGTATCTTTTCCGAAAGCATATCGAATAGTGCTGCCTCCACCTTATCGGTGTCACCGGACCTCATCGCTGTGAAGACCCTCTCGAAATGCCAACCCGAATCATAGGCCAGTTTCTTTGACATGGCCTTGAGATATACGCCCCTCGTCTCGTTATTGGGGATCCTGAGCACGTATGAATCGTCGGAAGGTATGGCGTTCAGATACCCGGACATCACGAGAACGGAGTATATCGCGGATCCTCTGCCCACATCATCCATCGTCACCGTAGGCTCGATCCGTTTCTTTACCTCTGCACCGTTCCCCAGATCTGTTAATTCCTGCCAGACATCTTCATCGGCATTGTCCACCAAGGTATCCAATATATCGTTGCCGCTGGTGCCCGCCCAGTACGGGGCAGGCTTGAAACCGTTGGCGACATAGTTGATGAGACTCCAAGGATTGTATATCTCGGCATCACCGAAACGGTACCCGTCATACCAGTCCTTCACCTCTGCGAACGATTCCGGATGCCCGTAGTAGGCCAGCATCTCCTTTACTTCGGACTCCGTGAAACCGTATTCCTCATCGAAATCCGTACTCAGGACGTTGTTCGTATAGAGGTTGTTCAATCCGGAGAAGATGGATTCCTTTGCGATCTGCATGACGCCTGTAACCACACCGAACCTGAGGGAATCGTTGGACTTGAGAGCGTTGGACAGCAGATCTCTCATGAATGCGATGATCTCTGCTTGGACATCCTTCCCATAGGATCTGTTGATCGGGTTATCATACTCGTCTATGAGGATTATCGCTCCGGTTCCGTGATATTCGCATAAAGCGGTGGAGATGTCCTTGATGGACCTTTTGAGTTCGGAAGTATCTGCGACACCGTTGTATAGCCTGATGAATGACTCTTTCATGTTTGATCTGGTGTCCCAATCCAGGAGATACTCGAATTGTCTGCAGGCATCCCTGATCTTCAATCTGAAATCGTTCAGAAAAACTGTGAAATCGTTGCCATCAAGGTCCTTCATGGACATGAATATCACAGGACTTCCGTTAGCGGCCGACATCACAGCTTCGTTGCTGCTTATCCTGAGACCGTCGAACCAATGCTCGCCCCTACCTTTGTACCTCAGGTTGAAGAATGCATCCAGCATGCTCAGGTTAAGGGTTTTGCCGAATCTGCGAGGCCTTGCGATCAGGAACGCTTTCGTGTTCTTCTTCGATAGGATCTCCGCTATCAACTTCGTCTTGTCCACATAGTAGCCGCCGTTCTCACGAATACTCTTGAAATCGTCGTTGCCGATAGGGACGTCCCTCATGCTCTTCAGGAACATATCTGCTATAATAGCGATTACCGCGAAATGTCACTGATGCGAACATCCTGCATCGCAGTTTTGCAAAATAGTAGTGCTCCCGCTAGGAGCAACATGATTGATATCTGGATAGAGTAAAAATAGTGCTCCCGACGGGATTCGAACCCGTGTTGAAGCCTCGAGAGGGCTTCATGATTGGCCGCTACACCACAGGAGCAACATTCCAGAACATATATAGGTAGTAGATAAAGATTACTGAACCTCAGATAAACAAATTATTAGCATTACATTCGTCCATCATAGTGCCTCTGCTAGAAGCGAGGCTTTTCGTCCTGTTTAGGTCCGGACGGGATGGCCGGTCCATCCACTTGACCGAAGCGAGTTTGAGTATGTTCTTCGCGGCGTTAAGATCACGGTCCATGACAAGACCGCATCCCGGACAGACGTGCATGCGGTCCTCCAGGCCTTTATTCACCATATCCCCGCAGCGGGAACACATCTGCGATGTGTTCCTAGGGTCGACTAAGACGATATCCCGGCCAGCTTCCAGATACTGGCCGAAGAGGTTCATGGAGCGCTCCAGTTCCCTGAGATCCTTGTAATTTGAGCGCATCTCCAGCAGACGCTTCAGGACGAAGACCTCGGGAGTCACCTGACCGAGGCTTATGGCCCTTTTCAGATTACTGAGGGCCTCGCCGTACTGTTTCCGGGCTATCAGGTCGGACGCCTTGTCGAATCTGATGGATGCCCTCTCTCCCTGGTCTTGAAAATGCTCATTGGATCGATCTTACGAGAGCCAGGTCATAGATATAGGTTCGTTGACCTTTGTCCGCGGAAATGACATCACCGACTCCGGACGTCCTGCGGAGATCGCCATCAGTACTCCGACGGACGCATCGCGGGGAGCCTCTTGTGCTCCATGGACTGGACCTGGCGGCGGATCTCCTGGACCTTCTCTTTCGGAAGCCCGGTGTCAGCGGCAATCTGGAAGTCGGTCATGTCCTGCTCCATGTCGTACAGGATGGCGTCCAGGTCCTCGTACTTGATCCCCATCTCGGACTCGTCGGTCTGCCCTTCCCACAGCCCGGCCGACGGGGGCTTGTCTATGATCGGCTGGGGGACGCCGATGATCCTCGCGATCTGCCTGACGTTGGTCTTGTACATATTCGCCAGAGGGGTGGCATCGCATGCCCCGTCCCCGAACTTGGTGAAGTATCCCATCATGATCTCGCTCTGATTGGATGTCCCCATGACGAGGTACTGCCTCTTCTTGGCCAGATTGTACAGGACGATCATCCTGCACCTGGCGGATATGTTGCCTCTCTCCAGAGGGGTCTCGGCATCCGACAGGAGCACTGCGGCCAGGGCATCCACGGCGGGCTGCACGTCGACGACCCTGAACTCGGTGCCCCACAGCGATGACAGCTCGGAGGTTGTCTTGTAGTCCTCCGGGGGCGTAACGCGGGAGGGCATGAAGACGTTCAGAACGTTCTCCGGGCCCAGCGCATCCGCGCAGAGCTTGGTGACCACTGCGGAATCGATCCCTCCGCTGAGACCTATGACGACTCCTTTGGCGTGCGCCTTGGTCACCGTCGAAGAAATGAATGCCTTCAGCTTGCCTACGTCCTCGGTCGTGATCTTTGGGATCTTGGTTTCCGTCATCGCTCTGGGATGGGTCAGTATGATTATAACGATTGTTCTGGACTGCAAACGGAAGAGGAGGGTGTGAAGCATTGCCCGATGGTGCCGACCCTGCGATTGGGGCTGTCGGTGTTTCGTAAGAAATGTCGGTTGGATCGGATTGCGGCAAGGATCCGTCCCGAGATAGGCATCGATGCGTCGACCATCTCAAATCATGTTGGGGAGATCAGGCGGCTGTTCTGGAGGAAATCCATGGATCGCACCGATCTGGCAGCCAACAACCCGGACCGCCAATATTATTTTATATCGTTATCAGTTCCCCCAGTTCATAAGCCGAGATGGCCCAGCCCGGTAAGGCGCGAGCCTGGAAAGCTCGTGGGCGCCTTTGCCCTCGGGAGTTCAAATCTCCCTCTCGGCGCCATTACTTATTATCCAAGTTCTTTCTAAGTAACGGATATATTTGATAGAGTTCATTCTTAACACTTAATGAGAAAACTCCATCTCGTACTGCTAGCCGTAACGGCCGTATGCACACTGATCGTGG
>JAEEGL013272453.1_pt1 | contig 49190 bp, 44 predicted proteins | sample 9134231 | NCBI WGS metagenome assembly JAEEGL01 (sample SAMN16246548, study PRJNA631951) | gut metagenome | biome: gut microbiome; feature: rumen; material: fiber-attached | host: Bos | place: Iran: Karaj | collected 2018-10 | reverse complement strand
GGTCAGAATCCGGCCTTGTGTGGAAGATGTGACCGTGGCATGTCCAGTTGGAAAGGTCGTCAATCGGCGCGCTCCATGCCTTGAGCTTGAAGTCGCAGAATTTGTCTATTCCGAACCTGTCATGCGACCCGTAGATATAAACTCGGTTCCCGAAGACCCTGGGTTCTCCGTCCGGAATATTTTCCCACAAAGGTAAAATTGGATTCGCCATGTTTCCCTCCTGCTTTCTTTCCTCTTGTCTATGAATTTATGAAATCTTTGATTTAGTTCATCGCTTCCTTGATTGCCGCAAGAAGCTCGCCGTATTCCTCGAACGCCTTAAGGTCCGGGTTGTCCGCCTTGATTTTGTCGGTGCTCCGGAAAAGAAATCCCGCCTTGCTCGCACGGATCATCGCGAGGTCGTTGTGGCTGTCACCGGAAGCGATTGTCTCATAGCCGATGGACTGGAGCGCCTTTACCGTGGTGAGCTTTGACTGCGGGCATCTCATCTTGAACCCGGTGATCTCACCATTGGGCGCGACCTCAAGCGAGTTGCAGAAGATTGTGGGCCATCCGAGCTTTTTCATCAGCGGGGAGGCAAACTGTGTGAATGTGTCGCTGATTATGATTACCTGACCGATTGACCTGAGCTCGTCAAGGAATTCCTTTGCTCCGGGCATGGGATCAATCTTCGCGATGGTGTCCTGAATCTCCTTAAGGCCAAGGCCGTGCTCCTTCAGAATGCCGAGCCTCCATTTCATCAGCTTGTCGTAATCGGGCTCGTCCCTTGTGGTTCTCCTGAGCTCAGGGATTCCCGAAGCCTCCGCGAATGCAATCCAGATTTCCGGCACAAGAACGCCTTCCAAATCCAAACAGGTAATATACATGATTTTTTCCTCTTTTTTTGTGTTGATTATATAGAAGATATTCTACCATATAACATGGATTTGATAAAGAGGGAGGGCGCGAGTGGAAAGCTTGGCGAGCGGAAAGTTGAAAGTGGAGAGCTGCCCTTATTTTTTCTCGCGGAAGATTATTTTGGAAAGGAGGATTCCAATCTCCACGGCGGCGATGGCGGAAAAAACGTCCACGATGACGTGCTGCTTTACGAAAAGTACGGATGCGAAGACGAGGATGGAAACCGGCCATGTTATGACTTTGTACCAGCGGGGAGCCTTTTTCAGAAGGGGAAGGGTGCGCGCGAGGAGATAGCTTTCAAGGCAGTGGATTGACGGAAAAAGATTGTCCGCGGAGTCTATGCCGTACATGAGCCTGACGCTCTTGCTGAAAAAATCGTTGCCGGTCACATTTGCTCTCTGCATTGTGGTCGGAATCACGAGGAAGCAGACGAAGCAAATCAGTTTCGCGATTATCTCCGAGCTGAATATCCTGATGCATGTGGCCTTGTCCTCCCTTGCGGAAAGAAAATATCCGTATGCCCACTGGAGGTATGCGAAGATGATGTACACGACGATGAATTCCTTGACGAAGGGAATGGCGTAATCAATGGAAAGCGTGAAGTCATAGTGGGTGAAATTCTTGTTCACGAAGCGCGTGCCTATGAATGTGATTATGTTTATCGTGGCCATGAGCAGTATGGAAATCCATCCATATAATGGAAGAATTCGGGTAAAAATGTTCTTGTTCTCTTTCATGATTTGTTCCTCGCTTGCGTTTTACGGCTGTGTTTTTGTTCCGACGGGCTCTCCCATTTTTATTGGGAACTCCTCTCCATTCTCCATGCAGGAAACTATGTCGTCCCGGAGTGTCAGAGCGTTTTCTTTGACCAGCACTATGATTGTGGAGCCGCCGTACTCAAAGTGACCTTTTTCCTCTCCCCTGCTTACGTCCCTCTCCTCAATGTGCTCGTTTACGATCCGTCCCACAAGCATGGCTCCTATCTCCGCCTGTACGCAGAGACCGAAATTTTCCGTGTCGATGGTGCAGTACTCCCTGCTGTTTTCCGTGAACACAGGAAATTCCCCGAGGGCGATCGGACGCACGGTATGATAGAATCCGTTTATGTGCCGGTTGAGGCTCTTTTTTCCGGACTCAACGTAAACGTAGCGGTGGTAGTGGTTCACGCACAGTCTGAAAACGAGGCAGTAACCGTTGCTGAACTCCGAGGCAAGGGCTTCGTCGCAGAGAAGTTTTTCTATGGTGAAGGTGCTCTGTTTCGCGTGAAAGACCATGCCGTCTGAAATCTTGTGGACCGTGAGCAGACCGTCGCAGGGTGCGATGAAATCATTTTGGCTCGTGCTGATCGGGCGGAGGGATGGCTTTATCTTGCGGCAGAAAAAGTCGTTGAAGCACTGGATTCCCTCAAGCTCGTAGTCCTCCGTGCGTATCTGGTTCTTTTTGACGAAGGATTTTATGAGGCTTTTGGAGAGTCTTGAGTCCAGAAAAAACCCCGAGATTGCGGAGACCGGCTTTGAAATCAAGGGTCTGAGGAGAAATCTTCCGATGCGTGTCTTGTACAGAAAATTCAGCGAGTCCATTTATGCCTTGGACAGTATGAAAATCGTCAGGGAGAATTCAATCAGGCCGACCAGAATCATTATGATGAGTCCCGCCTTGTTCGGTTTCGGAATCTTGAAATTGCCGATGAAAAGGATGCCGAGGAGGAACATGACCGCGAAATAGATGTAGGTGAGGTCGTACTTCACGAACCAGTGCAGAATCATTGCGACGGGAAAAACAAGCGCTGCGGATGTAACAGGGAGCCCCGTAAAACATTCCACTCCGGTTTTCAATGCCTCTTCCTTTCTCTCCTCACCCGTGACGTTAAAATATGCGAGCCTTATGAGCGCGGTGAGTATGTAAAAAACGGCGATTACAATCATCGAGACAATCACCCAGATTCTGTCCCCCGTGAAAATTTCCGGCATCTTTGACACTTCGGTAAATCTTCCGCTTATGCGAAGCTGTGCCATTCCGATTGCGGATGGAAGTACTCCGAAACAGATGAGGTCGGAAAGGGAGTCTATCTGCACGCCGAAATTCTTTTCAAAATCCGTGCGGTTCTTTTTTGACCTTGCCACTTTTCCGTCAAAGGCGTCGAGAAGTCCTGAAATCATAAGGAACAGGATTCCGAGGTATGGATGCCCTATGCCCGTCATGGATATGATGATTCCTGTCGCGCCAGAGACCATGGACAGGTAGGTAAGGATAACGGTGTAATCGTAAATGCCAATCATTTTTTTCTCCTTTTAATCAGATACCCTGCGAGGGTAATTATGCCGCTTACTGCCACACATATATAGAAGGTAATCGCCCTGCTCAGCATCTCAAGCTCAAATGCGGCTTCCCTGCCTGTTATGGCTGTGAATCCGTCCAGCATAAGATAATCCGCCACTCCCATCGCTCCGGGAATCGGGACGAAATTGAATCCTATGGTGACAAGGCACTGCTTTACGAAAAGGGCGGGTGCGTTGCCCAGCGGTTTTCCCTGCGACAGATACAGCAGTACCGGAACTATGATCTGCGATGTCCTTTGCAGAAAATTCCACACGAAGGATTTTACGAGCACCGAGCTCCTTCCCGCAATCAGCTCCGAGCAGCTTCTGTAATCCGCCCTTATCTTCTCGACCTTTGCCAGCTTGCCGTCCAGATTGTGAAGGATGCCCTTGCGTCCCAAAAATCCTATGGCCTTCGCTGCCACGTCGAATATCCAGTCGCCCTTCTTCAGTATGGACAGAAAAAGAAACGCAAGAACCGTAAGAACCGTGAGTCCCGCAAGAATCAGTATCTTTGAGGGGAGACTGAACTCAAAAAAGGACATCGGGCTCATGCACACGGCGATTATCCCCAGAGCGACGATGGACACGGTGTACATCATCAGGTTCAGGATAAGGGTCGCTGTGACTACTCCGGCTGGAATTCCGTCCCTCATCATAAAATACGCGCTCGCAGGCTGACCTCCCGTGGCGGACGGCGTAATGGCGGAAAAATATATGTCCGAAGTGCTGTAGATAAGGCATTGTCTTCTCTTGCACTTGTAACCGGCCCCCTTGAGTATGGAGCGGATTGCCCTTCCCTCGAACCAGACGAACAGAGCCGCGCATGTGACGCTCGCAATAATATAGAATTTATTTGCGCTGGCAGCCACATGGATCAAATCAGACAAGGAGACCCCTTGGCTTTGTTTTAAAACGGCCCAGATTGTGAGACCGGCCAAAACCAGTGAGAATATAGCCCAAAATGTCTTTTTTGTTCTTTCGCTAAGCTTTTTTTTCTCTGCCATAAACCTTTTGAAGTGTATCATTTGTATGTGTTTTTTTCAATAGCGTCTCAGGGATTCCGCGTCAAAAATCTTCCTTAAAATTCAAACAAATTCAAAGTCGCATTCTTGATTAAAAATCCCGGATGTGATATAATACCCGCCATGTTAGAGTTGAGTGTACAAGCAAAATCTCCTGCGGCAATCAATACGGCCATCAAGAAAATCAAGGAAATGATTACTTCCGGCTCGGTTGCCCGCACAAGTCCCATACACCTTACCCTGGGTCCCGGAATTTACCGCGAGCTGGTGAGGTACAATCTGCCCAACCCCTTGTTTTTGGAAAGCGTGCCCGGAACTAAGGCTTCCGACTGTGTTATTCAGGCTGACAACTGCGAGTCTTTCCATCACGGAGCTGAGAACAGGGCTGTTTTTGTGCTTGGTCCCAATACTACGAACGTAAAAATCAAGAATATTTCAATCGTAAATCTTCACAACAAGTCTCCGGATGTGGAGGCTGTTTTCAATCCCGCTGATTCCGCCGAGGCTCTTGTCTGGTCCAGCACCAACGGAACTCTTTTTGCCGACGGAGTGCGCATCGAGGGAAGACAGAACACTCTCTGTCTCAAGGGAGTCTCCTGGTTCAAGGACAGCTTCATTTCGGGCGACGTGGATTTTATCTACGGCGATGTGTCCACGGCTTTTTTCGAGGAATGTGAGATCAATCTGCGTGAGGACAACCGCGGTGACTTCCCCGGATATGCGGTCAAGAGTCAGGCTCTTGCGGAGAAATCCGGGTTTGTGTTCATGAACTGCCGGTTCACGGGCGAAAAGCGTAAGAAAAACAGGATTTTCCTTTGCCGGACGGACGGAAAGGGCAGCGCAGACTCCTTGAAGGGATGGGACTCCATTGCCGTGGTGAACTGTTTCTTCAGCGAGAACTTTGACGACGAGCTTGCCTGGGATGATGACATGGAGAAGGAAATCTATCCGCGTGGAAACAAGATGACCGGAATCCGCGAGTATAACTCGAAGGTCGTCCTTAAGAACGGAAAGGTCACTGAGGCCGACACTACAAGGCGCAACATCAAGACCTACCTTATGACCGAGGATGATTATTTCACCCATTATGCCAGCCGCTTCCTGATTCTGCACGACACGCCGTTCGGGGAAGTGGAAGCTTAAAGCTTGAAAAATAACTAAAGTCTCATTTTCTCATTCCGATAGTGTAACAAGGGGTGTTGTCCGGGGTTTATTTCTTCGGATGGCAGCATGGAATCAGCCTTAGAAGTGCCGTGGAGCAGGGATAGCGAAATCGGTCGGCTGGATTTCATTTATCTTAAGAAACGGGGTGGTAAAATGAACTACAATTCCTACGGCGGGTACAACACATACCGAGAAGTTGGCGTAAAAACTGCAAGCCAGGGAAAACTGGTCGTGATGCTCTACCAGGGAGCGGTTTTGCATCTGGAAGAAGCCATTTCCATGATTGATTTCGACAACAGGATTGAGGCCTGCAACATCGAAAGTTTTGGAAAGCATATTCAGAGGGTGCAGGACATAATCACGGAGCTGCAGGTAAGCCTTGACATGGACAAGGGCGGTGAGATTGCCCAGAACCTGATGGCCCTCTACATCTATTTCAACAAGGAGCTCTTGACGGCGGGAATCAAGCATGACCGCGACAAACTCAAGTTCATCCATGATCTGCTTGACCAGCTCAGGGAATCTTGGGAAAATGCCGCCAACACGCAGGCAAACAATGCGGTGAAGATGCCCGTTGACAGTCCGACAATCAGTATTACAGGGTAAAAGGTGGGAATGATGGCAGAAAGCATAGGTACAAGTATCTCTCAGGAAGAACTGGACGAACGCATGGCTATTTTGAGACGCTTCCGGGCATTGCTTGAGCAGCAGAGGACAAAATTCCGCGAGTATCTCAGGGTGCTTGAGATGCAGGAAAACAAGATAGCCTTGCAGGACACGGAGTCAATCAGGGCACACAGCGAGCTTGAAAATCAGATTGTGGAGGGAATCGGCTCCCTGCAGAAGGTGATCGGACCCATGCAGAAACTGTACTTGAGCGCGAGGGCATCCACATACAATCCGGCGGACATTGTTCCCATAGAAAAACTCCAGGATGATCTGACACATTTGCAGACACAGGTGCGTGCACAGAATGAGCGAAACAGACAGCTTCTCCGTGCGAACCTTACCGAACTCCGCGAGCAGATTGTCAGCATAAAGAATCCGTACCGCGCAAGACAGTCGGTTTACGCAGAGCCAGAGGCAGGAAATCTTATTCAGGTCGAGGCTTAATCCGCTTGTCAAATTTTATTAATTCAATCTTAAATATTCTTCAATTACGGCTGTTTCCACTCACATTTCTTGCGGGGCAGCCGTACTTCTGTGAAAAAAATCAAATAATTAAAAAAATCTATCGACTAAACGCGAATTTTTCCTTATATTATAGATACTGACAAATAAAAAGTACGCCTGTTTTGGGCGGAGGTTATGATGAGTCAAGACGACGACAAGAAGAACAGGGATCCGAACGACCCCTACAATTTTTTTAAGCTTTCAGTGGATCCTGATGACAAGGACGAGAAGAAAAAGGCTCCGAAGAACGGCGGGAAATTTCCATTGTTTACTATTATATTCCTCCTGATTGCGGCAATCCTTGTTGCGAATATGTTCATGCGGTCTGAGAGCGATGCTGACACGGTGGACTTTTCCGAATTCCGGGAGAAAATCACCAAGCATGAGATAGACACCGTGATTCTGGGAGATTCCTATTTCATCGGCTACAAGGACGACGGAAGCCCGGCAAAGACATATTCCGGTTTGGACTACCTTCTGATGAGAGCCCCCAAAACCGAGCGTGTGGAATACAAGACCGTGGGAATCATATCCGATGAATTCCTGGACCTGCTGAATTCCAGCGGGGTGAAGTACCGACGTGAGACTAGGCAGAACAGCGTGCTCCTCCAGATTTTGATTAACTGCATCCCCTTCATCATATTGATTGCGGTCTACATTTTCCTTTTCCGCAAGATGAGCGGAGGACTCGGAGGCATGGGCTCTGTGTTCGGAATTGGAGGCGGAAAGTCAAAGGCCGTGGACGAGGGCAAGGTGAAGACCCGTTTTGCTGATGTCGCGGGAGTTGATGAGGCAAAGGAAGAGCTTGTCGAGGTTGTTGATTTCCTGAAGCAGCCTAAAAAATATACTGAGATCGGTGGTAAGATTCCCAAGGGAGTCCTGCTCGTGGGACCGCCCGGTACAGGTAAGACACTTTTGGCTCGTGCAGTCGCTGGTGAGGCCGGTGTTCCTTTCTTCAGGATTTCCGGTTCGGATTTCGTTGAGATGTTCGTCGGTGTGGGAGCTAGCCGTGTGCGTGATTTGTTCCGTACCGCGCGTGAGAAGGCCCCGTGCATCATTTTCATTGACGAGCTGGATGCCATCGGTAAGAGCCGCGTAAACAATCTTGGCGGTAATGACGAAAGGGAGCAGACCCTGAACCAGCTGCTTGTCGAGATGGACGGATTTGACAACGAGAAGGGACTCATAATCCTTGCCGCCACCAACCGCCCCGACATTCTGGATCCGGCTCTTTTGCGTCCTGGAAGATTTGACCGTCAGGTAGTTGTGGACAAACCCGATGTGAAGGGAAGGGAAGCCATCCTCAGAATTCATGCGAAGAACGTAAAGCTTGACTCCGAAGTGGATTTCAACGGACTTGCCCTTGCCACGAGCGGTCTTGCCGGAGCTGATTTGGCCAACATCGTGAATGAGGCCGCCCTGCTTGCTGTAAGAAACGGACGTAAGCTTGTTCTCATGTCTGATTTTGACGAAGCCATCGAGAAGACCCTTATCGGTCTGCAGAAAAAGAGCCGTGTCGTGAAGGAAAAGGAGCGTCATATAGTCGCTTATCACGAGACAGGTCATGCCTTGGTCGCAGCCTTTACCACCGGAAGCGATCCGGTTCACAAGATTACGATTATCCCGCGCGGAATGGGTGCCTTGGGATATACCCTGCACAGAAGCGAGGACGAGTCCTTCATGAAGAGCCGTTCTGAGCTGGTCGGCGAGGTGGACGTTCTTCTTGGAGGTCGGGCCGCGGAGGAGCTTGTGTTCGGTGAGATAAGTACCGGTGCGTCAAACGACATTTCACGTGCGACTGCAATCCTCAAGAGCATGATTACCGACTACGGAATGAGCGGAAGGTTCAAGAACGTGACACTTGGAAAGAGTGGCCGCGGATACGGTGGACCCCAGGAGCCTGAGCTTGTGCGTGAGTTCTCGGAGGATACACAGCGTTACATTGACGAAGAGATTGCCCGCATTATGGACGAGAGATACAACCACGTCCTTGAGCTTTTGGGAAGTCACAAGGATTTGCTGGATGTAGTCTCAAAGCTGCTTCTTGAGAAGGAGACCGTTGACGGCAAGGAGTTCGAGGAAATCATCAAGGCGGAGAGCCATTGCACTGAACTTGCTGCCGTTGCCGGAAAAAAGGCTGATGAGGATCATTACATCAACGCATCCGCAGCGGGAAACGATTCATCGGAGGAAGCTTGAAAAAAATACCGCTCATTTTTGTCCTTTCAATATTCATTCTGGCTCTTGCACCGCTCCCTGCTTTTTCTGCCGGGAAAAAAGTCTACAAGAAATTCGATGACGGTTCCGTTATGCTTCTTGGCGGAGAAGAATGGCGGGAATATGATTCGGATGGGCGGATAATTCATTTTTGGCGAACGTCGGGAGCAGAGGAGTGGAACAGGTACGACTCTAACGGAAATTTGGTCTGGCACAAATACAGGTGCACATGCGGCAATCTGGATGAGATCACTTACAAGTATGATTCCAGTGGAAACATGATTTACTTGGAGGACACTCACGGAAATGTGGAAAAGCGTACTTATGATTCTGCCGGCAGACTGACTTATGAGCTTGATTCATACGGTTTTGAATGGCGCTACACTTACGATTCAAAGGGAAAGCTGCTTCGTAAAAGTGCTCCGAGCAGACTTTGTGGTGAAGTCTTCTGTGAATATGATTCCGCCGGAAATATAATCCACGAGAATAGTTTTAGCGGAGTTGAATGCTGGTATAAATATGATTCCAGTGGAAATAAAATCTATCTAAAAACTGCGAACGGAACTGAAAGATGGTTTGAGTACGACTCCAAGGGGCGGAAAATCCACGAAAAAGACATTGATGGAAAAGAAAAGTGGTTTGCGTACGATGCCAACGGAAATAAAATCAGTGAAAAATCATCGAAAGGTGAGGAGTATCTTTTTGAATATGATTCTGCCGGACACAAAACCTACGAAAAAGATCCTAATGGAAATGAGACCTGGTGGGAATACGACTCGCATGGAAATTTAATCCGCTCAAGGGAATTCTCAAAGCGAATGCCTCCGTCTTTTAATGCCAAGAACTGGAATCCGTGCCGGAATGAAGATGGATATGAGAAAATCAAGCGCTGCGAGTATGAGTACGACGCGTCCGGGAATATTGTTTATTACGCATACTATTTTCTCGATCCCGAGATGCAGTGAGCCTTCCTGAAATCAAGAGAATTTGCGACGGCGGGATATGAGCCGTTACGTTTCTGCCTTGAAATACTCCGGGTATTTTTGCCTGACCTCCGTCACGTCCGTGTGAGTTCTGTTTATGTGGTGCAGGAATTCCTCCCTTGTCTTTTGCACGTCCTTTTTCCTTATGGCCTCAAGGATCGCGCGGTGTTCCTTTATGATTCTGCTTGCGTTGGAGCTTTGCAGGCTCAGGGTGCGGAATCTGTTGTGGTGGATGTTCATCAGCTGCACGGTGTAGTAGCAGAGCATCCTGTCCGTAATCTGGTACATGGCGCGGTGAAAGGCGTTGTCGAATTCCATGAATTTGTCGAAGTTCTGTTTTTGTGAGTAAAATTCCTGCAGGACGATATTTTCCTCCAGCGCGTCAATGTCGTTTTGACTTGCTTTTTCGCATACCAGCTCCGTAACGGCGGATTCAATGGTCGCACGGATAAAGCAGGCTTCGTCCACAAGCTTCATGTCTATGAGCCCCACAAGACTGCCCCGCTGGGGAAGAATCTCGACTATCTTTGTCTTTGCAAGCTCCTGCAGTGCCTCGTGCACCGGTGTGCGTGAGATGGAGAGTTTCGACGCAATCTCCTGCTCGCTTATCATGCTTCCTGGTTTCAAATCAAGGCTCTCAATGTTCAGCTTGATGACTCTGAACGCGTAATCGTGATTCGCTTCCCTGTAATTCTGTTCTGGTATCTTCATGTAATCAGAATATCCGCAATTTCTCTGCTTGTCAACTAGTGTGTTAGTCTGGGCTTTTTTAATCGCTTTTTGCGTTTTTCTTCATTTTTTTTCGCGAAATTCCAAATTTTTCCTTGACAATTATGGTTTTTAATGTGAGAATAATACTAGAAATGTAGGATACTAGTATACAAGTATTGTACGTTTCAAAAAACTTTATTTCATTAAAAAAGCGGAGTTCAAGTTCTTATGGTTAGTAAACAGGCGTTCACGAAGTACATGAAAAAGAACTGGCAGTATTATGCCATGATGCTGGTTCCAATTATCTATTACCTTGTGATTCGGTATGTCCCAATGTTGGGAAACATAATCGCATTCCGCCGCTACCGTGCAGGCCACAGTATTTTTGGAGACGAGTGGAGCGGTCTGAAATATTTCAGGCAGTTCATAGGTGACAAAACGTTCTGGAGGGCTTTCAAGAATACTCTGGTGCTTAACGTCGCTTATCTTGTGTTCCGCTTCCCTCTGACGCTCCTGTTTGCCTTGCTCCTGAATGAGATAAGAAGCCGGTCCGCAAAAAAATTCGTGCAGACTGTATCCTATCTGCCGCACTTCATCTCAATGATTATCGTAACCGGAATGATCCGTGAGCTCGTCTCAACCACGGGACCTCTCAACGCATTGCTTAAGATCTTTGGCAAGGAGCCTGTGTCCTTTATCTCAAGTCCTGAGTGGTTCGTCCCGATTTTCGTAATCTCCGGAATCTGGCAGAGTCTCGGCTGGGGAACGATTCTTTATCTTGCGGCGATTTCAGGAATTGACCCGTCGCTTTACGAGGCTGCACAGGTTGACGGCGCGAATCATTTGCAACGGGTTGTACACGTTACCATTCCCTGCATCATGCCGACCATCACGACGCTTCTTATTCTTGACATCGGTAGCCTCATCGGTTCCGGAGCTGCCTTTGAGAAAGTTTTCCTTCTATATAACCCGATGACATACGAGACCGCCGACATAATCTCGACCTTCGTGTTCAGGCTGGGACTTGGTTCCGGCAACTACAGCTATGCCACTGCCGTCGGACTTTTTGAGGGAATCTTGAATTTGATTCTGCTTACGACCGCGAACAAACTTTCCAAGAAGATTACCGGCGCGGGATTGTGGTGAGAAGGAGGAGAAAACAACTATGAAACATCAAAGTCTTGCGGCCTTGCGTGTCCGCGATTCAGTTGCATATAAAACATTCAGGGTTTTCAACACCCTCATCATGGTTTTCGTCTGTGCGGTGACACTCTATCCATTCCTCTACCTCGTGGCGCAGTCTTTCTCGTCTGAGGAAGCAATCATGCAGGGAAAGGTGACTATTTTCCCCGTGAACTTCAATATGGCGACATACATTTCGGTGCTCAAAAAGGGTGAGTTCCTTCACAGCTACAAGAACACGCTCATCTACACGCTCATCGGAACCTTCGCGTCCATGCTCTTCAGCTGTCTTCTCGCTTATCCGCTTTCAAAGGAAAAGCTTGTCGGAAACAAATTCCTTATGAAGATGATTATTTTCACCATGTACTTCGGCGGAGGACTGATTCCGAACTACATCCTCATGCAGAGGCTCGGACTCATCAACAAAATCTCAGGATTCATCATCCCGTCGCTTCTGAGCACATACTACATCATCTTGATGAAATCCTTCTTCAAGAACGTCCCCAAGGATTTGGAGGAGGCCGGTGAGATTGACGGACTTACGCCTGTGGGAAATCTGATTCACGTGGTGCTCCCGCTCTCCATGCCGATTCTTGCCACGATGATTCTCTTTAACGCGGTCAACTACTGGAACAACTGGTACAACGCCTTCCTCTATTTGGACAAAAAGGACATGTGGCCTGTTGCGTACTATCTTCGCACAATCATCAACGGAGCCTCTACCAGCGCGGATCCGGGTGAGGTCAACGCGGAAAAAATGCAGATTGCGGCGAACATCAAGTCATGTTCCATGGTGCTTATGACGCTCCCGATTATCTGCATCTACCCGACGATTCAGAAATACTACGTGCAGGGCATGATGCTCGGCGGCGTAAAAGAGTAGTGAACCAGTTTAAATATAGTCAGTTTTTTACAAGTTGAAATCTGTCAGCTTGAGAAAATATTTTTTGAGACATAAATAAAACCAGGAGGTTGTTTTATGAAAAGAAGTTTAGGAATTCCAATGCTTCTTGCCGGTGCAGTTTTGCTTGCAGGATGCGGTGGCAGTGGAAACAACAACAAGAAGCCGAGCGGTGAGAATGCCGGTGCGGCAGTTGACTATCAGTTCGGTGCGGAAAAGACTTTCCATTCCGACTCACCCGTGACTTACTCAATCTCATTCAGTGACGCGTCATGGTACCCGATGGTGGACACATGGAAAACCGAGGGTCTGTTCAAGAAGATTGAGGATGCGACCAATGTTCATCTGGACATCACTTCTTATGACAGCGGTGACTATGGTCAGAAAGTGAACCTTGCGATCAACTCAGGTGCGGCAACCTACATCATTCCGAAAATCTACAGCGAGGATCAGTATGTCGCGGGAGGCGGTATCGTAGCCGTTTCAGATTACACACAGTACATGCCCAACTTCACTGCATTCGTGGAAAAGTACAATATGCAGCCCGATCTGGACACAATCAAACAGAGTGACGGAAAGTTCTACCGCTTGCCCGGTATGCATCAGGCTGCTTTGCAGGACTACACAATCTTGGTGCGCGACGATATTTTCACTGCGGCAGGATTTGATATCCGCGAGCTCGAGAAGGACTGGACTTGGGAAAAACTCCACGACGTTCTTGTGGAAGTGAAGAAGTACATGGTTTCCCAGGGCATGTGCACTGAGAATGACTACATCTGGTCTGACCTCTGGTGCGGTGAGTCTGGAAAGGGAATGGGAGGAAACCTTCTCAAACTGATGGGCTCCTCATACAAGGTTCTTTCCGGATGGGCGATCGAAGGCTCAAACGGCGGAATTAAGTTCGACAAGAACAAGGGTGAGTTCTACTCATCTTCCGTAAGCGATGACTTCAAGAAATTCATCACTGTGGCAAACAGCTTCGTAAAGGACAAGCTCCTTGATCCTGAGACTTTCACACAGAGCGATGAGGTTGCGCACAACAAGTTCTACAACGGAAACACCGTGATTATGTCAACGAACCGCTCACAGCTTTCAAACGACATCATCGGCGTTCAGAAGATTCTTGGCGACGGACCCAAGTGCTATGTCACTGCATACCCCAGCGGAACAACAAAGGATCTTGCAGAGACATCACGTCTTGAGTGCGGTGTCATGATTTCAGAGAATGCACGCAAGGAGCTCGGTGAGGACGGATTCATCAAGATGATGCGTTTCGTGGACTGGCTCTTCTACTCAAAGGAAGCATACTCTCTCGTCAAATGGGGACCCGAGGGCGAGACATGGCAGTGGGGTGAAGTCGAGGGAAAGAAAGTCAAGCAGCTTCTTCCCGGATTCAAGTGCGGCGGTCTTGGAATTGCTGGCGGCGAGGAAGATACGGACATTCGCCTTAAGTGGGGATATGCCGGTGGTAACTATTACTACGGACACTCAACCGAGGAGTCAACAGACAACTTTACACCTCAGGTTCAGGATCTCTATGCCCGCTATGCCAAGTACAAGACAATTGCAACAGTTGATCCGAAAGCAAAGCCGACTGAGGACCAGCGCGAGCAGCTCAATCTTTGGGCAGGTCCGCTCACGGATAACATCAACACATGGACCCTTAACTTCATCACCGGAAAGAAGGACATCAACGCTGACTGGGATGCCTATGTGAAATCTTGCAAGGACTTGAATCTTGACAGCATTGTGGATCTGACCAACAAGATTTACAAGGAACAGAAATAGAAAGGTTGGGGAGACGCTGCCTGGGTGTGAAAATTCAGGCGGTGTTTCTTTGACGGGATTAGTTTTCCACGGACATTTTCCGCGCCTCCATTTTGGAAGATGTCCGTGATTGAGGTTTGTTTATGGAAATGACTTTGAGATGGTACGGAACCGGATTTGATTCCGTTACTTTGAAGCAGATCAGGCAGGTGCCGGGTGTGCACGGTGTTATCACAACTTTGTATGATTCTGTTCCCGGAGACGCATGGGAACTTTCTGCAATCCAGAAAATCAAAAAGGAAGTTCAGGATGCCGGTTTGAAGATTGCCGGAATTGAGAGCGTAAACATTCACGATGACATTAAGATCGGCGGCGGCGACCGCGACAAATATATAGAAAATTACATCAAGACATTGGAGAGGCTGGGGCAGGAAGACATACACATGGTGTGCTACAACTTCATGCCTGTGTTCGACTGGACCCGGAGCGAGCTTGCGCGTGTGACCGAGGACGGCTCTACCGTTCTTGCATACAACTCAAAGGCCGTGGACTCAATCAAGCCGGAGGAGATGTTCAACTCAATCGACAAGGACTCAAACGGATTCATTCTTCCGGGATGGGAACCTGAGCGCATGGCACGTGTGAAGGAGCTCTTTGAGATGTACAAGGACATCGACAACGAAAAGCTTTTTGAGAACCTTGTTTACTTCCTCAAGGCAATCATGCCCGTGTGCGACAAATACAACATCGACATGGCGATTCATCCCGATGATCCCGCGTGGCCTGTGTTCGGTCTTCCGAGAATCATTACGTGCCAGGAAAACGTAGTGCGCATGCTCAAGACCGTGGACAATCCCCACAACGGACTTACGTTCTGCACAGGCTCTTACGGAACCAACCGCAAGAATGATTTGTGCTCCATGATAAAAGCCGCGACAGGAAGAATCCACTTCGCCCACATCAGGAACCTTCGCTTCAATACAGCGATTGATGATCCCGTTCAGGATTTCCAGGAATCAGCTCATCTTTCAAGTTGCGGTACCTTCGACATGTTCAAGATTGTTCGCACGCTTTACGAGACTGGTTTTGACGGAGTGATCCGCCCCGACCACGGACGCATGATCTGGGATGAGAAGGCGATGCCCGGTTACGGCTTGTACGACCGTGCTTTGGGCGCGACATATCTGCAGGGACTTTGGGAGGCCTGTGAGAAGATGATTGACCGGAGCGGTGTAACTCTTTATAAATAGTCTCCGACAGCAGATTTGACTGCATGATGTTTGTGGAAGGGATTTGCATCTTTTCCACGACATCAGTAAAATGAGCCGAAAAAATTATGTAAATCATTTAAAAATTATAAAAAAGAGCCTATAAAACAATAGATTGAGCCGAAAAATCGCGAGAAAATACTTGATTTTAAATAAAAATGAGCCTATAATCTTTAAATAGGGGCTCAATATATGGAATATTTGCTTTACAAGAAAAACATTCCCATTCTCCAGTTTGAAGAAGATGATGCGCATTATATTACCGCCATAAAAAAGGTGATCAATGTGTTTCATCTCCCTCCCCATCTTTTTACCGACGGTAAGCCTTCCGCCGAAAACGAATACGGCCTTTGTCAAAAACTGGAGGATTTTTTTAACCACCGTATAATTCCATTCTATCGCAAAAGTTTCAAGGAAATACTTTTGGAACTGGAAATTCATTCTGGGGAGGAGCTTGCAAAAAAAAGCTTTTACCTGAGCCTTTCGGATCAGTATTGGGTGTGTCCGCTTGATCAGATTGGAAAAATCTGGTGGGAGGACATCAACTTCTTTACCAACGAATATGACAGTGCGATCGGACTCAGACTCATGTCGGCATCAGGTGCGCTGAACAAAAATTCCTCTTCATATTCTCCGGACACAACGACAGGCGGTGAGCTTCCCAAACGCTGGATCCGAAGGGATGGCGTGAACTATCTTGAAAAGGCGGGAACCGGAACCGAGCAGCAGGAGCCATTAAACGAAGTGCTCGCAAGTGAAATATGCCGTCGTCTCAAAATAGCGTATGTTCCATACACGCTGGAAATCCGTGACGAAAACTATTACAGCATTTGCCCCGACATCGTTGACCAAAATACAGAGATGGTTCCGCTTGATTCAATCTACCAGGACATTCCGCTTGAGGACGGCGTGAAATATGATTTTTACAAACTGGTGGAGCGGTGCAATGCGCTTGGAATTCCTAATGCGGAAGAGGACCTTCTCAAAATCTTCCTTATGGATTATATAATCGCGAACGTGGACAGGCACACCTACAACATCAGCTTTCTGCGCAATTGTGAGACTCTGGAATGGATAGGAGTGGCACCGGTTTATGACTCAGGAAAATCAATGTTCTTGAACAAGCTCGATTTTGAAATAGAAGCGACATCCTCATTCGGAATTGGAGCAAAACCATTTGAGGAAACGCAGGTCGCTCAGTTTAAAAGCCTCCCCATGGAAAAGATTGCGCATCTTGTTGATTTTTCCTCGCTGAAAGACATTTCCGCATGGTACAGGAATTTCCTGCGACCCTTGCGCCGAATCAGCGAGGGGAAAAAAGCCGCGCTTGTAAAAACTCTGGACGAGCGTATTGAGGAAACCCGGATTCTCATGGTGGAAAAATGTTCCGTCTATAAAAACATGGCGGACGGAAGCCTCATTGTCTCAGCTCCGGATTTCATATCTGATTCAGGAGAAAAAAAATCAGCTGTGCCGAAAAAAAACAGGACGGAGGAAGCAGTCTTTACCGCCCTTGTTCAGGATCCCACCCAGACAAAGGAAATGCTTTCTCAGCGTCTGGGCATTTCCCGCGCAACCGTAACCCGGGCCTTGCAGAGACTTTGTGCCGAAGGAAGAATCAGGCGAGTGGGAAGCAACAAAAAGGGCAGCTGGGAGATTGTGTAGGAAAACGCTCCGGTATTTTATGTACACCGACCCGCCATCTACTCTTTTACCCAGTCCTCAATATTTAAGCCCGGTACCCTTGAAAATTCATTTATGTTATGGGTCACAAGCGTCGCATTTTTGTTCAATGCCGTAGCGGCTATTAAAAGATCGTTGGCACCGATGGAATTGCCGGATTTTTCCAACAAAGCTCTAATCTCAGCGTAGGTATAGGATATTTTGTCTGTACAGCCATCAGGATAGCGCGGCTCCAGGCGGTTCATTACCTGGGAAACAACCCATTTAGAGAGTGACATTTTTTCAGCACGAGCTTCCCGTATCAAGTATGGCAATGACACGAAGTGTAAATCAGCGTTTCTTCAGGTGCCGCTCAATATGTTTTTCTCCAAAATCCCTGCTACCGGCTGTAGCTTTCCCCCTTAAAATGTGTTAAAATATATAGAGAGAAATATTCACATCACAGGAGATTAGCATGAAGACAAGATTTTTTAGGTTTTTGACGTGTGCTCTGGGACTTCTGGCTTTTACACTGCCTCTTTTCTCCCAGCCGGTTTTGGTTGATGCAAACAGCAAGATTGAGTACGCCATTGAGTGGCACTTGAACGGCGGCACACAGAACGAGGCAAACACGGACACATACACGGCGGAGGACGGTCTTGTACTTGCCACCCCCACACGTGCAGGCTACACCTTTGACGGATGGTTTGTAAACGCTGATTTGAGCGGCTCAAAAGTAACCGCAATTGCAAAAGGCGAGACACAGAAAAAGACATTTTACGCAGGCTGGGTAATCACAAAGGACCAGGCCATAAAAATAATGCAGGAAGAGATGGTCACGGTAATCCCCAAGGGAAAGAAAACCAACCTTGACGATTTTGCAGGAACCGAGGGAACCCAGGTCATAAACGCCTACGAGATTGCAAAACACGAGGTAACTCAGGAACTCTACATGGCGGTAATGGGTGCAAATCCAAGTTACTTTAAGAACAATCCCGCAAGTGGTGAAGTGCAGGAAAAGCGTCCCGTGGAAAGCGTGAGCTGGTATGACGCGGTTTATTTCTGCAACAAGCTCAGCATGCTCATGGGACTTGCACCCGCATATTCTGTAAACGGACAGACTGACCCTGCAAAATGGAATTATAGGCCGCACAATGACGATTACATTTCTTCTGAGGTAATATGCGACTACAGTGCCAGCGGATTCCGTCTTCCCACAGAGGGTGAGTGGGAGATGGCAGCCCGTGGTGGTGTTGCCGGTGGATGGAATTATGAGTATGCTGGAAGTGACAGAATAGATGATGTTGCTTGGTATCAGAGAAATACAAACTGGGGTAATGACGGAACACATGAGGTAGGGAAGAAAAAGCCAAATGCACTGGGACTCTACGACATGAGCGGAAACGTCTGGGAGTGGGTGTGGGAGACCGACCCGGACATTCTCGCCTACCGTTATTATCGCGGGGGCAGCTACTACCGCGGCGCCGACTACTGCGAGGTGTCCTTCCGCGACAGCCTCAGCGCGAACTGCCGGAGCGACGGCGTTGGTTTCCGCCTGTTGCGCCCTTTAAACTAGCAGGTAATAGTCTCCCCGGTGGAAAGCCTGCGGAAGGGCGGCGTTAAGCGCCCTGTAGCTGGCTTGGAGCGGGGGAGACCTGTGGGTGGCGTTGCCCGCTCCGCTCAGTAACATCCTTGTATGAGAAGATGACATCATCTCGTTGGTGGTGTCATTTTTTTATTTTAAACCAAAAACGACGTTAGGCGTTTCGAATCCGTGTGACAATTCTTTATCCGACAAACCTCTTCGAAAGAGATTGCCGTATCGAGTACGGCAATGACACAGCTCGTTAAAAAAGAAATAGACCTTTTGATGTGACTGTGTTATAATCAAACTTATATATTTAATTAAGTTCAGTCTTTGCGGAATCACACGAGGTTTATATGAAAAAAGTTTTGTTTGCGTCGGCACTCATTTTGTGTCTCTTTGTCTCTTGCAAAAAAAATGGGGCGGTGAAAAATCCCATGCAGGAAGAATCAAGCGACGTGGCTGTTGTGGAGGAGACAAAAATTCAAATGCCCGTGGAGGAAAAGGAGCCGGAGAAATCTGACGGGGAAAATCTTTCGGTCTATCAGAAAATTGATGCGCTTGGATATCAGTACGAGGACAATTTGAAAGTCAACTACCGGAAAAATTCCAGCGACGGATATTCCTGGCACACGCGTGAAATCAAATACGACAAAAGCGACAGGACTCTTTCCAAAGAAAAACTCATGTCCACGGTCTGGCTTCTGGATGACAGCGTCGCAAGTTCCTTCGTGCTTCTTTTTTACTCTGATGACTATTTTATGATAGGTTCGCGTCATTCAGGTCCGTCTGTTCTGGGAAAATATGAGATAAAAAACAACGAGATTCATCTCTATGATTTCAGCTATGACCCGAGGGTGGAATTCTACGGACGGATTTTTTCTGACGGAGATTTCTACTGTCCTCTGGTTTTTGCGAGCCGCAATTTGTTTTTCGACAACGAGCTTCATCTGCGCGGCATAGAGTTTTTCCCGGAAGGCTGTTATAAGGAGCCGGGAGAAATGGCTTCGGTGGATGGGGTGACTGTGATTGTAAAAAACGAGAAAAAAGTCCTGACCGAAAACGTGCCGTTCCGAAAAACCCCCGACATAAATTCTGAGAATCAGATTTCCGAAATATATTTGGAGATTCTGCACAATGAGCCGAATTGGAAAGAAAGGGAAGGTCTCTTAAAAGGAACCGTAATCACCGTGTATGCAAAAACAGATTATCCTGTGACGATTGACGGTGTGACTTCCTACTGGTATTACACTTCCATGCCGACTGTCGCGGAGTATAATCAGTACGGATGGTTCTTCGGCGGATATTTCGTGGATTACGACGAGAGCAAGAGCACTGAATATGCGGAAATCCTGAGAGATCCGTTCACGCAGAGTCCCAAGCATTTGGATTTTCCAAGAGTTGAAAGGGCTGATTTCAGCGACTCGTCATTGTATGAGACGCATGAGCTTAAGGCGTTTCTTGATTTTGATGAGGGCGGATTCGATACGAAAGTCTATGACTCTCCTGAGTTTGATAATGCGATTTATACGCTTCAAAAAGGTGACCGCATACATGTTTACGAATATGTCACTGTGCTTTCAAGCGATAAGACCAGCGTTGAGGTGGAGACGAGCAAGGGTGTGTACGGCTTCATTAAAATCAGAAATCCTTATAAAGGCGGAAACTTTTTGCCGGAGAGGTGGATGGATCTGGACGGAAAGCGTGTGGAGATGCTGAGACTTTTCAGCAGTTTCGGCCTGAATGAAAATGCGGATTTAAGAAGCTTGCCGACGGAGAATTCCGAAAGCGTGAGCGGATTCACACCAAATAAGTATTACGACTCAACTGTGATTACGTCAGATTATGAGTGGGTCAAAATCATATCTGGTGATGACGCCGCATGGGTTCGCGTCAAAGATTTGTACCATGATAAAGGTGGTCCAATGATTCAAACTCCGGAAGAGAATTTGATCTGGGAGTTAATCTACAGCAATTTAATTTAGTGAGGTGATTATGAAAAAAGTTTTGATTTTGTCAATCGCTGTTTTGTCTATGTTTGTCTCTTGCAAAAAAAATGATGCCGTTGAAAATCCTGCTCAGCAATCTCCTGCTCTGAGTGAAGAGCCTGTTCAGGAATCTGTTGAATTGTCTGAGGAACAAAAGAAAGAGCAAAAGATAGAGCAGATATTAAACGACGGTAGCTTGACGGTCTATCAAAAGTTGGAAGCCATAGGATATCAGTCTGATGATAAATTAAAAATCAATTATCAGAAAAATTCCGGAGACAAAAGCTCTTGGTGTGAGCGCGAGATCAAATATGACATGGGCGACAAAAAAGTTTCAAAGGAAAAACTCATGTCCACAGTTTGGGTTCTGGACAAAGATGTTGCGGAATCTTTCGTGCTGATTTTTTATTCCGATGATTTTTTTGCAATCGGTGACAAAACTTTGGGCCCCTCTGCATTCGGAAAATATGATACGGACGGTGGAGTGCTGACCCTTAAATCTTTCAGTTATGATCCGAGCATTGCTTTTTACGAAAAAATCTTTTCCAAGGATGAGCTAATCTGCCGGCTGAATTTTACGTCCACCGATTATTTTTATGGCAACGAGCTTTTTTTGCTTGGCGTAAAGTTTTTACCGGAAGGTTCTGAAGAGGAAAAAGAAAATGGTGTGTATGCGGTTTTGGAAGGACACTCGGTTGATGTAATAAAATCCACGAAAGTGATGAGTGAAAATGTTAAGTTCCATACCGAGCCATCTGCCGATTCAAAAACACAAGACGTAGAGATGTATGCGGAAATGTTCCCTGAAAATACGGAAGCAAAAACTGATATGCTGAGGCGGGGAACTGTCGTGAAGACTTACGGATTAATGCATGCCTCCGAAATGATTGATGGAGTACAAGGCCGCTGGTATTATGTTTCCGTTCCTAAAAAAGACGGCGAGCAGTACGGCTGGATTTTCGGCGCTTATTTTGTTGATTACGATGCGGCAAGGCAGGTTGAATATAAAGAGATTCTGAATGCAGAATTCAATTCCTCTCCAAAAGAAGATTACGCTCCATTTGCCAACAATCGGAAATTGGATTTGTCCGATTCCTCAAAATATGAAGTGCATGATGTTAACTTGTTTATGTTTTTCTCTTACGATGGATTTAACACAAAAGTTTATGATTCTCCTGAGTTGGAAAAAGAAATATATACGCTCCAAAAATGTGATGAAGTAAAGTTTACTCGCTATGTCACGGTTAAAGAAAGCGGGGAGACAAGCGTTGAAATGGAAACAACTTCCGGACAGTACGGTTTTATAAAGATAAGCAATCCGTATAAGGACGGTCAGTTTGAGCACGTTGAGACACTTTCTGTGGATGGAAAAGATGTTGAGGTTCTGAGTCTGGACGGTACTTTTGGAGTGTCTGACGGTATATTCATAAAATCACTGCCCTCTGAAAAATCTGAGGACCTGCATGAAATCACGCACGAGGAAGGAGGCCGTATTCACAAAGTTTCTGCAATCACGGCTGACTACAAGTGGGTAAAAATCACGGTGGACGAGTGGACGGGTTGGGTTCCCGCAAGGCATCTGGACGCAGGCAGAGGAGGCCCCACAATTTACACCCCGATAAAGATTATAGAATGGGAGCTGGAAGGCTGCTATATGATATAGAAAAAAATGTCGGAAAATTGAAAAAACAGTGGATTTTTTTGTACTGGTATGCTAGAATACTAGTAGGAACTTTTCTATATTAGAGGTTAACTATGAAACTGACAGTCGAAGGAATAAAAAACACATCGGAATGGAAAGCGAAGGGATACTCTCTTCCTGAGTTTGACAGGGAAAAAGTTGAGAAGGCGACTAAGGCAAATCCGTTTTGGATTCACTTTGGTGCGGGAAACATCTTCCGTGCGTTCCAGGCGAATGTGGTGCAGGAGCTTTTGAACAAGGGTGTCCTTGACCGGGGACTTGTTGTTGCCGAAGGATATGACTACGAGATAATCGAAAAGATGTACCGTCCGCATGACAACATCGGGGCGCTCGTAACTTTGAAGGCAAGCGGTTCGGTTGAAAAAACTGTGGTCGGCTCAATCATGGAGTCTCTGACAGCTGACAGTTCGAACGAAAAGGATTGGGAAAGGCTTCGCGAAATTTTCAGAAATCCATCCCTGCAGATGGTCACTTTCACAATCACTGAGAAGGGATACCTTTTGAAGAACGCAGCCGGAGTTTTTATGCCGGGTGTGGAAGATGATTTTGCCTCGGGACCCGCTTCTCCAAAGAGCTACATTGGAAAGGTTGTGTCCCTCCTTCACGAGAGATTTGCAAACGGAGCTCTCCCTGTCGCCATGGTAAGCATGGACAACTGTTCGCACAACGGAGACAAACTTAAGTCTGCGGTTCATGAATTTGCCGGGGAATGGGAAAAGCGTGGTGTGTGCAAACCCGGATTCCTTGATTATGTGAATGACTCTTCCAAGGTGACTTTCCCCTGGACCATGATTGATAAAATAACTCCACGTCCTGATTCAAAGATTGAGAAGATTCTTTCGGACGACGGCATTGAGCAGCTGGAGCCGGTGATTACCGCAAAGAAAACTTACGTCGCTCCTTTTGTAAATGCCGAGGAGTGCCAGTATCTTGTGATTGAGGATGCTTTCCCCAACGGACGACCTGAGCTGGAAAAGGCCGGACTCTATTTTACTGACCGTGCGACCGTGGACAAAGTTGAGAAGATGAAAGTCTGTACCTGCCTTAACCCGCTCCATACATTCCTTGCGGTAAGCGGATGTCTTTTGGGCTACACTCTGATTGCCGACGAGATGAAGGACGCTGATTTGCTCCGTCTTGTAAAGAAGCTTGGGTATGAGGAGGGACTTCCTGTTGTTGTGGATCCAGGAATCATCAAGCCACGTGATTTTATTGACGAGGTTGTGAACGTGCGCATCCCGAATCCTTTCATGCCCGACACGCCACAGAGAATTGCGTGCGACACTTCTCAAAAATTGAGCATCCGTTTCGGTGAGACAATCAAGAGATACATGGAGCGAAGTGATTTGACCGTGGAAAAACTGGACGTGATTCCGCTTGTGTTCGCTCTGTGGCTCCGTTACCTTATGGGAATTGATGACAACGGAAACGCATTCGAGCTGAGTCCCGATCCGCTTCTGGATGATGTTAGAAAATATGTTGCCGATGTGAAGCTCGGTGGAGACGGGGAGACCGCATGCAAGGCTATTGATCCGCTTTTGCATAAAAAGGAAATCTTCGGTGTGGACCTTGAGGAAGCCGGTCTTGCGGGAAAGGTGAAGGTTTACTTTACCATGTTGTCTGCCGGAAAGGGTACAGTCCGATCCATGCTTAATAGCCTTTAGAGTAAAAAATCTACAACCTTTTAAGGTGAGGTTCCGTGAGCTTTGAATTGCAGATGATTGCAGTCGCTTTCGGTTCCTCACCATTTTTTTGTATTTCCCTATTGATATTTTTTATTATTGATGTTAGTATGTGCTAACGTTTTAGTTAGTTTTTACTAACAAAAGATAATAAAAGGAGATTTCCAAAATGGAAAATACAAAAAGACTTACCGGTAAGGATTTAATCAATATCGGAATATTCACGGCAATTTATTTTGTAGTTGTCATGATTCTTGCAATGCTCGGATTCATTCCTATCTTCATGCCCACTTACTCAATTCTCATGCCATTGTTCGGCGGCATTCCGTTCATGCTGTTTATGACAAAGGTGAAGAAATTCGGCATGGTTCTGATTATGAGCATTCTTATGGGACTTCTCATGTGGCTTACGGGAATGTCGTATTATGCACTTATCATTGGAACTGTCGCGGGACTTGTGGCTGAGCTTATCATCAAAAAGGGTGAGTACAAAAGTGCTAAGCGTGCGGTGATTGCATACGGAGTTTTCTGCCTGTGGGTCTGGAGCAACTACATTCCGCTTTTCTTCTTTGCCGACAAATACTGGTCAACGAGACAGAATTTCGGTCAGGAATATATTGAGGCTCTGACAAAACTCATGCCCATGTGGTCATGCCCGGTTCATCTTGTCCTGTGCTTTGTGTTCGGTGTGCTCGGCGGACTTCTTGGACTCAAAGTTTTGAAAAAGCATTTCGTTAAGGCCGGCATCGTTTGAAAGAAGTCAAGCTATGGAATTGATGAAAAGCACTTCCCGCAAATCGCTTTTGGATCCGCGTACAAAACTCCTGCTGCTCGCTTTTGTCTCTGTGTTTGTGCTCGGAAATGCCGGAGGTGATGCTGCGGCGGAATTCCGTGTGGCCCTGAATTATCTTCCACTGCTTCTTTTGCTCGGTGCAAGGCGGTGGGGACCTGTTTTATTCGCGGTGATTTTTTACTCGCTTGCATATCTGCTTGCCGTTTTCGTAATGCCGCATTGCTCAGGACTGCCGAACTTTCTCCTCCTTGCCATGTGCGGGATCGTACTTCGCTTTCTTCCGGGAATCCTAACCGGGATGTATGTGGTTTCCACGACTACTGTAAGCGAGTTTATCTGCGCGATGGAACGAATCCATGTGTCTCAGAAAATCACAATTCCGCTTGCCGTGATGTTCAGATTTTTTCCTACCGTTTTGGAAGAAGGAAAAAGCATCAACCGTGCCATGGGTATGCGCGACATCAGGTTCGGTGGCAAAAAAGCATTGCAGATGATTGAGTACCGTCTGATTCCCATGATGACATGCTCGGTGAAAATCGGACAGGAGCTTTCCGCGGCAAGTTTAACACGTGGTCTTGGTGCTCCGACGAAACGCACGAACATTTGCAAAATAGGATTCGGATGGTGCGATGCCGTAACTTTTGTCTGTCTTGGCGGTGGACTTTTATTTGTGATTCTTCGTGCCTGCAAGGTGATATAAATGATTGAACTTAAAAATGTGAGTTTTACCTATGGAAGCGGTGAGGGAATTGAAAGAGGGGCTGCCGGCGGGGTGGACGAGACTGAGGCAAACGGAAGCCTTTTCAATTTGAACCTTACGGTGAAGGAGGGTGAGTTTGTTCTTCTTACCGGAGGTTCTGGCTGTGGAAAGACGACAATTCTCCGGCTGATCAACGGTCTTATTCCGAGTTTTTTCGAAGGTCGTTTGCAAGGTTCCGTTACTGTCGACGGATTTGATGTAAGCCATGCCGAGTTGTATGATACCGCCAAAACCGTGAGCACTGTATTTCAAAATCCACGTTCCCAGTTTTTTAATGTTGACACGACGAGTGAGCTTGCCTTTGCTTGTGAAAATCAGGGGATGGAAAAAGATGAAATCCTCAGGCGAATTGATAATGTGGTAAAGGAACTTCAGCTTGAGCCTCTTATGAACCGAAGTCTTTTTGCATTGAGCGGCGGACAGAAACAAAAAATTGCCTGCGCTTCAGTTGCTGTTACCGGGAATAAAATTATCCTGCAGGATGAGCCGAGCGCGAATCTTGATTTACGCACGATTGACGAACTTCATGACCTGCTAAAGAAATGGAAGGACGAAGGAAAGACAATAATCGTGGCAGAACACCGCATTTCTTATCTGTGGGATTTGGCGGACAGAACGGTCATTTTAAAGGAAGGAAGAATTGACCGAGAACTTTCACGGCGACAGATGGATAAAATTAGCGAAGATGAACTTCACCAAATGGGTCTTCGTACAAATAAGTCCACGGTCATTGATGTGAAATGTCATCCCGAACTTGATTCGCAATCGTTAGATTCGCAATCACAAAATGAAAATCTCATAATAGAAAATTTCCGCTGCAAGTACAAAAACGGATACGAGGCACTGAACATACCTCACATGGAAATCCCTGTTGGAAAAATTACTGCCATTACCGGAAACAATGGAGAGGGAAAGACAACTTTTCTGAACTGCCTGTGTGGGCTTGGACACCGCTCAAAGGGTACTCTGCTCTATGGTGGAAAAGTCTATAAGCGGCGGAAGCGACAAAAACTGATTTATCTTGTGATGCAGGACGTGAACCATCAGCTTTTTACGGAAAGCGTTTTGGATGAGATAGAAATCAGCCAGAATGAAAGCGATGAGAATGCGGCAAGAAAAATTCTTTCCATGCTTGACCTTGAGCAATTTGCGGAACGACATCCCCAGTCACTTTCGGGCGGACAAAAACAACGTGTCGCAGTTGCCTCTGCCATTGCGAGCGGACGTGACATAATGCTTTTCGATGAGCCTACAAGCGGACTTGACTACACACACATGCTTCAGATTGGTGCGATCCTTCGTGAGCTTAAGGCAATGGGAAAAACCGTGATTGTCGTAACCCATGACCGTGAGCTGATTAAGGAATGCTGTGACTGTGAAATCCATCTTGCGGAATACAAGAAAATCGCTTGACTAACACATACTAAGTTTGTATTATAATTTCTTGTAAAAGTTAGTTAAAACTAACACAGGAGCTAATATGTCTGATTCAAAAAAACGTAATCCTGCAAAGAAAAGCCTCGTAGCTTGGATTTTTGAATTTGCGGGTGAAAAAAAAGGACAGTACATCGTAAGCGTGTTCTTTGCCCTTCTCAGTGTGGCGTGCTGCATTGCGCCTTATCTGATGATTGCACGGATTGTCCGTCAGCTTCTTGCCGGAGTCCGCGACTGGAATCTTTTCCTTAAAGAATGTGGAATCGTCGCTCTATTCTGGCTTGGTAATGTTGTTTTCCATGCAATTTCCACGAGCATGAGCCACATGGCGACTTTCAATCTTCTTGGAAATATCCGAAAGAGAATGTGCGACAAACTTACACGTCTTCCTCTTGGAACTGTTCTTGATATGCCGTCCGGTTCGTTGAAAAATATTATGATTGAACGAATTGACAGCATGGAGACAACTCTTGCTCACATTGTTCCTGAATACACGTCGAACATTATTCTTTCGCTTGCACTTCTTGTCTATCTTTTTGTGATAGATTGGAGACTTGCACTCGCTTGTTTCGCCGTACTTCCGATCGGAATAATTGCTATGTGTTTTATGATGAAGGATGGTCCCGCACGTTTTCAGTATGCCCTGAACAAAACAAAGGCACTGAATGATACTGCCGTCGAATACATCAATGGAATTGAGGTCATAAAGGCTTTCGGAAAGTCCAAGGCATCCTATGACCGTTTCGTCGTTGCCGCAAAAGAGGGTTCGGACTGTTACGTTGAATGGATGCGCGATTGTATTTGGCCACATGCCGTTGCGACGGTCGTTACACCTTCTCTGCTTCTCTCGCTTCTTCCCATCGGTGGATTTATGTTCCTGCGTGGTTCGGTTGACGCATCGGTTTTTGTGAGCGTTATAATTCTTGCCGTCTGTGCAATCCAGCCATTTCTCATTGCTTTTTCTTATCACGATGACATTGCGAAAGCCGGAGCTATTTTCGGCGAGGTCGGAAACATAATGTCTCTTGGGGAACTTGAGCGTCCTGCCGTTGATGCAAAAAAGCCTGCAGATAATTCCATTGTGCTGAAAGATGTTAGATTCAGCTATCACAAGGACGGAGATGCCGCTGCAACACCACCGAAAGAGATTTTGCATGGAATAAACATGTCTCTTCCCCAGGGCTCGTACACAGCTTTTGTTGGACCGAGCGGAAGCGGTAAGTCAACAATTGCGCGTCTGATCGCTTCTCTGTGGGATGTCGATTCGGGCAGCATTGAGATTGGCGGCGTGAATATAAAGGACCTTTCGCTTCAGGAATACAACAGCCGGGTCGCTTATGTAAGTCAGGATAACTTCCTTTTTGACATGAGCATCCGTGAGAATATCCGTCTTGGACGTGAAGGGGCGAGCGATGAAGAGGTTGAGGAAGTCGCACGTCAGAGCGGATGTTATGACTTCATTATGTCGCTTGAAAACGGATTTGAGACTGTGGTTGGTGGAAACGGAGCGCATCTGAGCGGAGGTGAGCGGCAGAGAATTGCGATTGCTCGTGCGATGATGAAAAATGCTCCGATCGTAATTCTTGATGAAGCGACCGCATATACGGACCCTGAGAATGAGGCGATCATTCAGAATTCGGTTGCTAAGCTTGTTGCCGGAAAAACTCTGATTGTAATTGCGCACAGACTTTCCACCGTTAAGGACGCGGACAAGCTTTACGTAATCAAGGACGGTGTGATTGATTCCTGTGGAACCCATGAGGAATTGCTTGCTCTGAACGGATTGTATGCGAATATGTGGAAAGCACATATTGAATCTAAGGATGAATAGGAGCGGGGAAAATATGTTTGAGACTTTGATTAAATTTTTTAAGTTTTGTGATGTCGAAAACCGCAGGAAATTTTACGGTTCAATTATAGTTGGAATTTTTAACTCGCTTTTCATGGCGTTGAGAATCGGGGCTGTTGCTGTAATGCTGAGAGGTGTAATCGCGACGGCATTTGAGGGAATCCCTTTTGAGACAAAGACTGTATGGCTTTCATTCGGTATTATGTGCGTGAGCGTCATCGGCGGAATTGTAACGAGAAAGGTCACGTCAATGTGGCAGTGCGAGGGTGGATATAGGACTTGCGCGAAAAAGAGAATTGAGATTGCCGAGCATTTGCGCTATCTCCCGATGGGATATTTTAACGACAACAGTCTTGGTGAGATTACTTCTGTTACGACCAACACGATGGAGAATATGGGTGACGTTGCGACCCGCGCCGTGATGATGGTTTTCCAGGGGCTTCTGGACACTGCTTTGATTATCGTGATGCTATTTCTCTTTGACTGGAGAATTGCCCTTGTCGCTCTTGCGGGATTCGGTCTTTTTGAATTTGTGAATCTTTTTATGAGGCTTGCCGTGAAAAATATTTCCGCAGATAAGATGCGGGATGACGCCGCGGAGATTGGGAAGGTGCTGGAGTACATTCAGGGAATCTCTGAGGTTAAGGCTTACAATCTTGTCGGAAAGAGAAGCCGGGAATTGAACTCTGTGATTAACCGAAGGAAAAAGACCCTGATTAAAATGGAGATGCGGTGCATTCCTGTTTCAAACATTCAGTCACTCGTCGCAAAACTCAGCGGTGTTGCGATGATGATTACGTCGCTTTATTTTTACTTGAACGGTTCGATGTTGCTTGCTGACTGCTCCACAATGCTCGTCTGTTCGTTCATGCTGTTTAATGCTCTTGAGGCGGGCGGAAATTATTCTGCTCTTTTACGCATAATTGATTTGGGCGTGACAAAGGCAAGTGCGATTCTTGCTCTTCCGACAATGGATATTGAGGGCAGTGAGATTCAGCCATCGAAGCGTGACATTGAGGCGCGTGACGTGGATTTCGCATACGACACGAAAAAAATTATCGACGGAATCTCTTTGAAAATTCCTGAGCATACGACCACTGCGATTGTTGGACCAAGCGGCGGCGGTAAGACTACTTTCTGTCATCTGCTTTCTCGCTTCTGGGATGTTGACAAGGGAAGCGTTTCTCTTGGTGGCAAGAACGTGAAGGATTACAGCATGGACAGTCTGATGAAAAATTTCAGCTTTGTTTTCCAGAGCGTTTATCTTTTCCATGATACGATTGCGAACAACATCCGTTTTGGTGAGCCCGATGCTTCGATGGAAAAAGTCATTGCTGCTGCGAAAAAGGCGTGCTGCCATGATTTTATAATGTCGCTTCCAAACGGATATGACACTGTGATCGGTGAGGCGGGTGCGTCTTTGAGTGGCGGTGAACGTCAGCGCATTTCCATTGCACGAGCGATTATGAAGGACTCTCCCGTAATCATTCTTGATGAGGCTACCGCAAATGTGGACCCCGAGAACGAACGCGACCTGATGGAGGCCGTAAAGGAGCTTACTCGTGAAAAGACCGTTATAATGATTGCACACAGACTCAAGACGGTGCGCAATGCGGATCAGATTGTCGTAATTGACAAGGGACGAATTGCGGAGCAGGGTAAGCATGATGAGCTTGTCGCAAAGGGCGGAATTTACGCAAGGTTCATTGACTCCAGAAAACAAGCCGTAAGTTGGAAATTATAGCTAAACGACCTTGACATGTTAGTAGATACTAACTATAATGCTGAATAAGTTAGTGTTTACTAACATAAAAGAGGAAATTAATGAAAAAATTATCAGAACTCGCGAAGGATGAGACGGGCGTTATCGCTTCTGTAAACGGTGACGCTCGCTTTGTCAGCAGAATCACTTCCATCGGACTTACGCCGGGATGCAGCATTATGATTATCAAGAATGAAAAACGCAGGCCCATTCTTGTGTATTCACGTGACACTATGATTGCCCTGAACCGCAAGGAGTGTGACGGCATTGAAGTAAAGGAGGCTGCTGTATGACGGAAAATGGTGAAAAAGTAATTGCTCTGCTTGGTCAGCCTAACTCGGGAAAATCAACGTTGTTCAATGCTCTTACCGGCATGAAGCAGCATGTGGGAAACTGGCCTGGAAAAACAGTAGAAAAGAAAGAGGGAAATTTTGAGCACAACGGCAAAAAGTATCTGGTTGCGGACCTACCGGGAACATACAGCCTCAGCGCAAATTCTGATGAGGAAATAATTACCCGTGACTATATTGCAAGCGGAAAAGCGGATGTCGTTTGTATTCTTGCGGACAGCTCGCAGCTTGAACGTAGTCTTTACATGCTCGCCGATTATTCGGGCATTACAGTTCCATGTTTTTTGCTTTTGAACCTTTGTGATGTTGCGGAAGAGCAGGGTAAACAGATTGATTCTTCGGCACTGGAAAAGAAGCTTGGTATTCCGGTTGTTCTCTTCTCCGCGCCGAACAAAAAGAAATATGACGTATTCTACGACGCTCTTGAACGTGCTGTTGAGAAAAAAACAGTTCTGAATGCTTCTTCACTTGATGCAAAATACAGCAAAATAGAAGCTTATAATGAAATCAAATCTTTAATTCCAGCGAATGTGATTCCAGGTTACTCTGAAATATGGCTTGCCGCCAAAACTGTGGAAGGTGATGCACCTGTTACGGCAAAAATAAAAAGTTCACTTAACGGCGAAAAACTTTCTGCTTTTACACAGGCTGTTTCAAAACTGGAGAAGGGTGTACTTGCTACCGGAGAAAAAAAGTTTGAATGGATCGACTCGCTTTTAGATGGGGCCGTAAAATCAGAAAAGAAGACTCGCAAACTCGGAAAATTTGACCGCATGATAACTCACCGTTTCTGGGGAAAACCGGTCGTGGTCCTTACAGTTTTGTTCGGTCTTATAGCATCCTTTATTCCGGCGCTTCCGTTCATGGGAATTGGTGGTGCCATAGGTGCGCTTGCGAATCCCATCAGCTCAGCTTTGACGGGTGCAGGTTGTCCGGCTTTTATCATCGCCATAATTTGTGATGTAATAATCAACTCGCTCAGCTTTATCTTCAAGATGCTCGGCTTTGTGTTCGGTGTTACTTTGGTGTTTGGTCTGCTTGAAGAAGTTGGTGTCATGGCGCGAATCTCTTATGTTTTCGACAACACTATGTCTAAGCTCGGCCTGCAGGGAAAATCTGTTATGCCTTTCCTTGTAAGTTTCGGATGTACAATGGGAGGTGCTGCCGGTGCCCGCGTAATTGATAACTGGGGACAGAAGGTTCTGACAATAGCACTTGCATGGGCAATTCCTTGTGGAGCTGCCTGGGCTGTTGTTCCGATGCTTTCTACCGTGTGGTTTGGCGCTGGTGCTCCGCTTGTGATTGTTGCGGTTCTCGCCGTGATGGTTCTTCACATGTGGATTACTTCAAAGGTTTTCGGACGTTCTCTTGTAAAGAAAGAAGATCGTTGCGGTATGATTATGGAACTTCCTCCGTATCACAAGCCGCGCTGGGGAAGCCTTTTCCGCTACGTTCTTGGACGCACTAAGGACACTTTCTTCCGTGTGCTTAAAGTGATTCTGCTTGTTTCATTTGTGTTCTGGCTGCTTACTTACACAAGCTCCGGTCTTATGGATAATTCCATCATGTATAAAATCGGACAGGTGATTGAGCCGGTTACAAAAATCTTTGGCCTCGGCTGGAAGACATTTATGGCATTCATTGTTTCCTCACTCGGTAAGGAAGGCGCAATCGGTGTTTTGAGTACAATCTTCACTGACCACAGTATGCTTTCAGTTGGAAGTACAGTTGCAGGCGGAGCTGTCGCAAATATCAACGAGCTTCTTGTTGCGAATGTAGCGAAACCTGAGGCACTTGCCTTTATCTTTGCAATCACTTTCAACATGCCTTGCATCGTGGCCCTTGCTGCGACTTATCAGGAGACGCATTCTGCAAAATGGACGGCACTCATCGCGTTGTATTATACTGTTGTTGCTTTGCTCATTGCGTGTGTGGCCTATCACATCGGACTTTTGATTTGGTAGTATGGAAGACTTACTGAACTTACTGTCTGACGGTCGCTCCAGAACAATCGAAATGCTTGCGGGAGAGTTGCATACAAGCTGCGACGACATTCTGCGAAAGATTGAATTTCTGGAACGGTCAAAAATCATCCGGCGTGTCGCAACTTCTTATTCAAAAAATGAGACCCTGCGTACGGCCGGAAAAAGTCCATGCAGTTCATGTACAGCTTGTTCCCATAAAGGCAGTTGTGGTACAAAAACCTGCAGCTCCTGTATGCCACAAGGCGGTTTCAAGAACATGGGCGTAATGTGGGAAGTCATAAAATAAGCGGAGGATAAAATGGGAACAGTAATAATCATTCTGATTTTAATTACAATAATCATCTGTGCAATTCTCAGCATTAGAAAACGGATAAAATACGGGTCTTCCTGTTGCGGAACACACGATGCTGCCCCATCAAAAATCCGCGTGATGGATAAAAACAAATCGCACTACCGTTATTCCTACACGCTCTCTGTGGACGGAATGCATTGCTCAAACTGTGCGCGCCGCGTTGAAAATGCGTTGAATTCAAAAGACGGAGTATGGGCAACTGTAAGACTTGAGGATAAATCCGTGCTTGTTCGTTCTAAAAATCCTTTGGAATCTAGGGAGATTTCTTCTTTAATTTCATTGGAAGGCTATACTTTGTTGGAGATGCGGTAGACATTTTTTTTCTGATGATATATACTTTTTGTAATAGTTAGTTAAAACTAACACTTTTTATTTAAGAGGTGAACTTATGTTAAACAAAATTGCGATTGCAGATGTAATCGGCCGTGAGATTATTGACTCGCGTGGAAATCCTACTGTGGAAGTGGATGTAATTCTTGAGAATGGAGTCTTCGGTCGTGCCGCTGTTCCAAGTGGAGCAAGCACAGGGGAAAACGAGGCTCTTGAACTTCGTGACGGAGATAAGGGACGCTACGGCGGAAAGGGTGTCCTCAAGGCTGTTGATAATGTAAACAAGATTATCGCTCCTGCTCTGAAAGGTTTTAATGTTTTTGAGCAGCGTGCAGTTGATATGAAGATGCTCGCGCTCGACGGAACTCCTACAAAGAGTAAGCTTGGTGCGAATGCCATTCTTGGTGTTTCTCTTGCGACTGCCCAGGCTGCGGCAAAGGCCTTGAACATTCCTCTTTACCGCTACATTGGTGGTGCGAACGCTCATGTGCTTCCTGTTCCAATGATGAATATTATCAACGGTGGTGCCCATTCAGACGCGCCGATTGCTTTCCAGGAATTTATGATTCGTCCGGTTGGTGCAAAAAATGAGCGTGAGGCAATCCGTATGGGTGCGGAAGTTTTCCATGCACTTGCAAAACTTTTGAAGGCTCGCGGACTTTCTACGGCTGTTGGTGATGAAGGTGGATTTGCTCCGAAGTTTGGCGGAATTAATGACGCTCTCGACAGCATTGTTCAGGCAATCAAGGACGCAGGTTATAAACCCGGTGAGGATGTGAAGATTGCCATGGATTGTGCTTCAAGCGAGTTCTCTGTTGTGCGCGACGGCAAGTTCTTCTACAACTACAAGCAGCTTTCAAATGGAACGCCAAAAGATCCAAACGGAAAGGAATTGAGCGACGACGAGCAGATTGCCTATCTTGAAGAGCTCATCACAAAATATCCCATTGACTCTATTGAGGACGGACTCGATGAAAATGACTGGGAAGGCTGGAAGAAGCTTACCGCACGCATCGGTGATCGCTGTCAGCTTGTCGGGGATGACCTCTTTGTAACAAACGTCAAGTTCCTTGAAAAGGGAATTAAGATGGGAGCTGGTAACTCAATCCTCATCAAGGTAAATCAGATTGGTTCTCTTACCGAAACTCTGGAAGCAATTGAGATGGCGCACCGCCACGGCTATACAACAGTTACAAGCCACCGCTCAGGAGAGACCGAGGACACTACAATTGCCGATATTGCAGTCGCAACAAACTCAGGACAGATTAAGACCGGATCAATGAGCCGCACAGACCGCATGGCAAAATACAATCAGCTGATTCGCATTGAGGAAGAGCTGGGAGATTGCGCTACTTATGGTTATAAAAAGCTGAGATAAAGCTTACAAAGTGTTTTTAAGTCCAAACACATCCGCTCGAGTCCATTGTGATTCGGGCGGATTTTTTAGTTGTTTGGAAATTTATTTTATTGCGGATGATGCCCAAGCCTTGCACTTTTCCACGTCCGCATCCTCTGGCGTAAGATGGACCATAAGAGGTTCTGCGGCACTCACGGCACCTGCACTGCTCAGGCGGTCATTCCAGTCACGGAGCCACTGTCCGTCACCCCAGTCATAGGAGCCGAAGATTCCGACTTTCTTTCCATTCAGAGATCCTTCAATCGCTACGTAGAATTCTTCCATAGTGTCCTCAAGAATCTCGTCGCCCATTGCGGGACTGCCAAGAAGAATTACATCGCATCCTGTTACGGTGGCTTTGTCCGCGCTGTCCGCTGTTCCAAAAACTACCTCTGCTCCAGATGCGCTCAATGCTTCATGTACTGCATTTGCCATTGCCTCGGTGTTTCCGGTTGTGCTTGCGTATATTACGGCTACCTTCATAAAATACCTCGTTTTCTTTGAAATAGGTTAGCATAACCTAACTAAGAAAAGTATATATTATGGCGAAAAGTTAGTCAATACTAATAGAAAAAATAAAGGCATTTTCTTGATAATTTACTTGCATATAACTTGAAAGTGTGATATGTTAGAAATTACTAACACTTGTTAGTAAAAGCTAATAAAATATGGAGGCATAAAATGACGGATGGTGGAAAGAAATTCCTTTGGGGTGTGGTTGCCGGACTTGCGGCCGCTGCAATCATAAAGACCGACACTTTCAGAAAGGGCTGTGCAAAAGTTATTGCCGGTGGACTCCAGCTCAAGGATGATGCCAAGGAATACTTTGAGACTATAAAAGAAGATGCCGAAGACGTAAAGGCTGAGCAGGACGCTAAGAAGGCATAAAATGGATTTTACAGTAAAGCATTCTCTGCCGGGGCGGATTCGCATCCGTTATGATAAACGAAAAATTACCAGGCGGCAGGCGGCCCTTGCGCTGAGTCTGCTTTCTGTTCAGGAAGGAATGTCCGATGTGAGCGTGAATTATACTACAGGCTCCTTCCTTATTTATTATGATGTAGACTCTCTTTCCGAAAAACACATCCGGGCCTATTTTATGGCTCTTTCAGATAAGTATCTTAAAAATCAGGAGATGCTGGATGCTGTGGATGAGCCTTCGGAGCAGGAGAGTCTTCTTTTTGATCTTTCGGTTATGACGGCCTGGCATTACTTCAAGAGTATTCTGCCTTTGCCGGTTCAGCTCGTTCTCCGTGCGTGTTCGCTTTGTCCCCGCATCCTAAAGGGAATTGAGCAGGTAATGACCGGTAATGTGTTTAAGTCCGAAGTGCTGGATGCCGCGGCAATTTCAATGGCCCTTATTACCGGTGACACAAAGACTGCCTCAAACATAAATTTCCTTCTGAACATTGGTGATACGATTGAAGATTTCACAAAGAGAAAATCATATAGTGACCTTGCGGACAGGCTTCTTTCACAAAATGATCAGGTTCAGCTCGTGGAAGAGGATGTGAGTGGAAGCATTACAGAAAAATCGGTTCCTCTTTCCGTCGTAAAAAAGGGTGATGTCGTGGCTCTTCGTACTGGCAGCGTGATTCCTGTTGACGGTACGGTGATTCGCGGCGAGGGGCTTGTGAATCAGGCTTCAATTACCGGTGAGCCTCTTGCGGTGGAAAAAAGAAATGGCACATCCGTTTTTGCCGGGACCGTCGTTCAGGAGGGTGAGCTTTTTGTGGAAGTGCGTGCCGTGGGAAATCAGACGAAGGTTCAAAATATCCTCACGATGATAGACAACTCACAGGCTCTCAAGGTTTCGTCTCAGGTGCGTTCGGAACGTCTTGCGGACTCTCTTGTAAAATACAATTTTCTTCTCTCGCTTGTTGTTTTTCTTGCCACAGGTAATCTGACAAAAGTAATGGCGACCCTGATGGTGGACTATTCCTGCGCGATGAAACTTGCCTCCCCAATTGCTGTTTTGAGCGCGATGAAGGAAGCTGCGGAAAATGGAATCATCGTAAAGGGCGGAAAATTCCTTGAGGATGTTTCTGTCGCTGACACGGTTGTCTTTGATAAGACCGGAACTTTGACGGCTGCGACACCTCAGCTTTCACGTATTTTGACTTTTGACGGACGGACGGAAAATGATGTGCTTACGGTTGCCGCATGTCTGGAGGAACACTTTGCGCATCCAATCGCCACGGCTGTTGTAAGGGCTGCCCAGGAACGCGGTTTGATTCATCCCGAGGAACATGCAAAGGTTGAGTACATAGTAGCTCACGGAATTGCGACAAAGCTTCATGGAAAACGACTTGTAATTGGAAGCAGGCATTTTGTTTTTGAGGATGAGAATGTTACTGCGCCGGATGAGCTTGAGAAAATCCAGAAAGAGGCTTTGGAAAACGGAGAGTCCCTTCTGTATCTTGCGGAAGAAAAATGTCTGATCGGTATTTTTGCAATCAATGATCCTGTACGGAAAAATGCTCCTGAAATCATCAGGAAGCTGCATCAGAGCGGAATCAAAAACTGCGTGATGATTACTGGGGACGATGAGGGGGCCGCAAGAAACGCTGCGAAGACCACAGGAATTGATCATTATATTTCACGCGCTTTGCCGGAGGATAAGTTCAAATATATAGAGGAGCAAAAAAATCTCGGCCACAAGGTGATTATGATTGGCGACGGAATAAACGACGCTCCTGCACTTTCAGCCGCGGACACAGGAATTGCAATGGGGGACTGTGCTGACATCACCGGTGAGACTGCGGACATAATTTTATCCAGCGAAGACGGATTGGAAGGCCTTTATAAAACCCGTGAGCTTGGTACAAGACTCATGGAAAAAATCGAGACCAACAACCGGGGGATTGTGGCGCTTAATACAAGCTTTATGCTGCTTAGTCTTCTGGGAATAATTTCTCCGTCGCTCGCGGCAATTCTTCACAATGCGTCTACCGTTGCGTTCAGCGTAAATGCAATGAAGCCTGTGTTGGGAGACTGTTCATTGTCATCGGATTTGCCTGATTAAGATTTATAGGACTGTGAGGATTTATGCAATACAATTATTTTCCTGGACGGCTACGTTTTAGAGATCCCATCCTGCGTAGTTCTGAAATCCGTGAGGCCGCTCTTGAGGTCGTAAAAATGATTTGTCCTGAGGCGGAAATCACCTACAAGGAAAGTACCGCGAGCATCCTTGCACTGTATCCTGAGGATAAGGTGGATATAAAAAGTCTCAGGCCACTGCTTCCTATTCTTTTGAAGATTGAGCCTAAGATCCGTTTTTACACACCGAAGAAAAAAGATGACATTCTTGCTGGAATTGCGGAGATAAAATCAGAGCTTGAAAAAATAATAAGCAACAGGATAGAATAGTCAGGGTAAAAAAAACAAGTGAAGTGAGGAGAAGAAATAAGATGAATAAACTGTATTTTATATTTTCGTGTTTGGGACTTGCAGGCGGATTGCTTTGTGCCACAGGTGACATTTTTTTTGATTTGAAGGGGCCTGGTAATCAGAAACTTGGTACTTCAAAAAATATCGACAGTAACTGGACAAAAATGGCAGACTGGCGATTTGGACTTTCCATCGCGCTTGCACTTGTCGGTGACGCTCTCGTGTGCCTCGGTTTTTATTCTCTTGGAATGCAGATTGCAACGACACATCCTGTGCTGGGGTATCTTACCTTGGGCTTCGGCTATTTCGGGTCTTTTGCGGGAATCCTGATTCATTCCTTGTGTTGTCTTCAGGCATTGATTTACAAGGGAGCGATGAAGCGGGGAACGCTTGAAATTGCGGATGATATTCTGGAGAAGATTTACAAGCAGGTGACGATTCCGTTTTTCGCGGGCTATATCAGTCTTCTTGCGCCGACGGTCACTGTGATTATCGCAATCTTTAACGGAGCTCTTGATGTACCGAAAATCTGTGTTCTTTTGAATCCGCTGGTGTTCTTGATTTTTGGCGTGACATGCCGGAAAATAAATCCTGTGAAATTTCAGGACCTTCCGGGAATCATCATGCCGAGCCTAGGCCTTGGAATGTTCGGGCTGATAGGGATGATGAATCTGTTGTAGAAAATTTATTGGGGGAATGGATATGGCCAAAACAATTTGGGACAGGTTCGCGCCGATTTATTCTTTTGCAATGAAATCTCAGAAGAATATTTACGATTATATGTATTCGCATATTGGGGACGCTATTGAGGGAAAAAATGTTCTGGAGCTTGCTACTGGTCCCGGACTCATCGCAAAGCATATTGCAGACAAAGCGGATTTTGTTACCGCGACAGATTTTTCCCCGGAAATGATTGCGCAGGCAAAGAAGGGCGAGAATCCGACGAATCTGAAATTTGAGATAGCGGATGCAAGTGACCTGCAATATGAGGACAAGTCGTTTGATGTTGTGATTATTGCAAACGCGCTTCATGTCGTGCCGAATCCGGAGAAGGTTCTTGATGAGATTGACCGTGTGCTGAAGAAAGACGGGCTTTTTATCTGTCCGACCTTCATTCACCGATCCGCCGAGAAAAAAGAAAATCTATGGGCAAAACTTTTGAAGATGCTTGGTGTAAATTTTGCGCACCAGTGGACGGCCAAGGAGTTCTCGTCATTCATAGAAAATAACGGATGGAAAATCACCGCGAGCGAGGTTGTTCCTGGACGCATTGATTTGATGTATGCGGAGTGCGTGAGAAAATAATTTTTTTGGTTTATAGTTCTTGAGGTGAATATGAAAGTTTCGGATATTAAGGCTGTTGTAGGAACAAATTCTTGGGGAAGCGCAGCTTATGGAAAGATACTCCGCGGCGAAAGCGTGGATGAATCAGTTTTGAAATCTACATTTGATTGCGCGAAGGAAAAAAATATTGCCGTGTTTGATCTTGCTCAGGATTATGGATTGGGAAAGGCACAGAAAATCTTCGGTAGGTTCGGGACTGATGGAGTTATTGTTTCCTCTAAGTTTACACCAACTGGGCGTTATAAAAAAGGTCAAGTAAGAAAATCCTTTGAGAAAGATTTGACAGAGTTTAACAGAGATTACGTTGACATCTACTGGCTTCATCTTCCGAATGACATTGAAAAAAATCTTGCGGAGATAATTGACTTGTACCGAGAGAAAAAAATACGTTACGTCGGAGTCTCAAATTTCACGCTTGAAGAATGTCAGCTTGCAAAATCAATTCTGGATGACGCGGGAATTCTCCTTTATGGTGTGCAGAATCATTACAGCCTCTTGTGCCGCGACTGGGAGAAGAATGGCTTAGTAAATTGGTGCAAAGAGAACAAAATCAGCTTCTGGGCATGGGCGGTTCTTGAGGAAGGAATGCTTACAAATCCAAATGCAAAATCAAAGAAATCACTGATGAAAATAATCTTCAATCGAAAAAAGAAAAAGCTTCATCCACTGTATGATATGATGGAGGATATTGGAAATCGTCACAATCTGACAATCCCTCAGGTTGCGATGAGTTTTTGCTCAAGCAAGGGAATCATTCCAGTGTGCGGATGCCGGAAGTCGTATCAAGTTGAGCAGCTGGTTGAAGCCGTAAATGTAAAACTTGATGATGAAGAAATTAGTTGTCTGGAAAAAGAAGCTGACAGATTGAATGTGAAGATTCTTGGTGCTGATATTTTTAGATTCGCGGTCAGGAAATGATGTCGCTAAGGTAAAATGTAATGAAAAGAAAAAATCTTGTTTTGAAAATCTGTTTATGTCTCGCATCTGTCTTTATAGTTGCGACTGCTATTCTGTGCCTCATTTCTGCACCGAGGGGAAAAACAAATCCCACTGAAATGTCTTTTTATGAATACGGTGTTCAGAATAAAAAGACGGTTGTGCTTATTCATCCTTCAATTGTTTATTATGATTTTTTTGAATACGTCGTGCCGCTCTTGCAGGAAGACTTTCATGTGATAGTTCCGTCCCTGCCAGGATATGACAAGACAAAACCGGAAAGTGATTTCACGAGCGTGGAGCAGATTGCGGCTGGAATTGAGAAATGGCTTTTGGAGCATGAAATCTGGGCTCCTGATGTAGTCTACGGATGCTCGATGGGCGGCTCCATTGCGCTGCGGATGGTTGCAAACCAAAAGGTCAAAATTCAATGTGCAATTATGGACGGAGGAATCACACCTTACAAAGCACCCTGGATTTTGACACGCTGGATTGCGCTTAAAGACTGGTGTCTTATGATGATCGGAAAGGCCGGTGGAATTGATTTGCTTGAAAAATCCTTTGCCACAGATGATTATTCCAAAGAGGATCTGCTTTACATTGCCGATGTCTTTGATTTTGTCTCAAGCCGCACAATCTGGAACACATTTGATTCATGCAACAATTATAAGCTGCCTGATCCGATTCAAAATCCGGTTTCCTCATGGTACACTTTGCTTGAATACTGGTACGGCGAAAAAGAAAAAGACGAGCGCAAAAAGGATTTTGTCTTTATGAAAAAGAATTATCCGGGCGTTGAGTTTGTGGAAATGAAGGGGCTGGGACACGCGGGAATGGCGACACTCAGGCCGGAGGAATTTGCGGACAGGATCAGACGGATGGCAAAGTGATATGGAGGATATCAATGATTACTGAAAATCAGGAAAAAGAGCTGAATAAAAAAGTTTATAAAACAATGAAGAGTAAGGAAGCTTTTAAGGCTGAAATGAAGAAATGCTTTTCTTCTTCTGACATTGAAAAAATCTGGGCTGATGCTGAGCACCGACTCTATGAAATGTATTCTGAGCATACTGATTTGCCAAAAGGGGTGAGTGCGCATACAGATAATTTTATCTTTCCGGCAGCGGCAATTTATCTTGCAATGAAAGAAATAGATGCAGATGCCGCTTTCGGGATTATGAAAAAGCTTATGGCAGAAAAATCAACAAAAACTGGTCAGATGATTGCTAAATGCTGTAAAATTCCGGGCTTCAAGAAATTCTTCCTTAACATGTGGGATAGTATGAGCCACAAAATGTTCGGCGAAACTGCAGGATTTAAGAATGTCTTTTATCCGAAAGAGAAGGGCTCTTTCCGCATGGACATTATCCAGTGTCCTTACCATACATATCTTAAAGAAGCCGGCTGTCTTGAGCTGAATATTCTCTTCTGCGAAAATGATGTGCATTCTTACGGCAATCTTCCAGGTCTTAAGTTTACACGGACAAAGACAATCGGTGCTGGCGATGAGTTATGTGATTTTAAGATGGAGCTGATAAAGTAGTGCACGAGCGTTTTCAACTTTTCTTCGAAAAAACATACATTATTGTCGTTCCCTCTTATAAAGAAACTCTTGCTCACCGACACAATATGCTTCATGTGTTTTTTGGTAACGGAGATTTGCAGTTGTCAGTATCTGGAAAACCAGTTTGCGGCAACGTGATAATTTTGGAAAATGATGTTGAACACAAAGCACCAGATGGAGAAATCGCATTTTTCCTTTTTGTTGATCCCACCTCACATTTTGCAGAAGTTCTTCGCGAAAACTACTTAAAGGGAGAATCGGCGGTGTCTGTCAGTCTTCCTCATCCGCCTTTTGATAAGGCTACTCTTACAGAAGAGAGTATTAAAAAAACTGTATTTGATTTTGCTGGCGTTGTTCAGCTTTCAAAGTTGAATCTGGATGAACGCATTTTGCAGATCCTTAATGACATTGACAGTTTTAGGCACCTGGGCGTCCGTGTTAGTGACCTGGCAGATAAATACTCATATTCAGAAAGCTACCTCACTCATTTATTTAAGCAGGAAACCGGAATTGCCTTAAAAAGTTATCTTCTTATGAGGCAGTTTGAATATGTATGGCGCGAAGTTATGAAAGGACGCTCTTTGACGGATGCCTCAATGGATGCAGGGTTTTCTTCTCCGTCACATTTTTCTGATGTATGCCGTAAACTTACCGGAATAAGCGTTACAAAGGTTTTGGAAAGCCAGAAAACATAATAAAAAAAGCAGATTTTTAGAAGTGAACCGCCATGAGTTGTTATATCATACTAACAAGAGAGGTATGATATGAAGTTCATGTATTTTTTTGACTGCAAGTTGAAACGATTTACGATGTATGGAAAACGGATGTTGCATCCATCCCAAACTGGTGTGTATCAGGATGGGATAAGCTGCATTAAGGAGGATGATGTAAATCTCTGGTTCTATACTAAAAACGGCGTAACCATAGCGATTGATGCTGGTCATCTTGTTTTTAAGGGTGTTGAAAAAGAGTTTGAAAAAATCGGGGTGGATCCGCTTGCAATAAAAAATGTCTTGCTTACACATTCTGATGTTGACCATGTTGGCGGGGTGGACCGTACCTGTAAGAATTATCTTTATCCGAATGCACAGGTATATATCGGCAAGGGTGAGGAAAATTATTTTGATGGTCATGTCTGCCGTATGATTAAAATGGGAATCCCTTTGATGAATCCTGCGAGGCTTCGTGACGGTTATAAGACTGTGCGCGATGGTGACATTTTCTGTCTTGATGGAATTAAGATTGAGGTTGTTGAAGTGATGGGACATACAGTCGGGCATGTCTGTTATATCATTGATGATAAGATTTTGTTCAGCGGAGACTGTCTTGCGGTAAATGAAAACGGAGGATACAGTCTCTTTGAGTTTTTTACGCAGAATCCTACATTGAACAAAAAGTCTCTTATAAGGCTTCGTGATAAAATTACTGGCTCCAGCGTTAAGGTCGTCTGCACCGGTCACAGCGGAATCCGAACTGATATGTCCAAGCTTTTTGCGCATATTGATGAATCGGCTGTGAGCAAACCGGGAAAGCCTTTTGATCCTACTGCACCAAAGAGTATAAGAAAGTAAGGTTTCGGAAAATTAAGATTTTTTAAAAATCCTTAGGCAGAACTCCATACTTTTTCACAAAGGATTTTGAAAAGTGGCTCATGTTTGTGTAACCGGAAAGCTGGGCGGCTTGTGAAATCGAAATGTCATTTTCCTGCAAAAGTCTTGCGGCATATTCGAGGCGTTTGTCCTGAACGTACGAATGCAGGGATGTGGCATACATTGTTCTGAAAACTCTGTTTAGTTTACTGATGCTCATTCCAAGTTCGTCGGCAACGCTCTTGGCATCATATTCGAATGCCGGGTTTCGCTGTATTTTTTCACGAAGGGACTCAACTCTTTCTACATCATTTTTGTTTGGCTGCGGAAGGCGCTTTATTTCATCTGTTTTATGATAGGCAATTCCGTAAAGCACCAGGGCTGTGAGCTCAATCATTTTGCCTTCGGTGTAGACACCTTCGTATTCCTTAAAGCGGTCTGCGGTGTCTATTTCGGAAAGGACGCGGTACATTTCCGGAGTTATTGTTGTCTTTGTGACGTGAGTTAAGAAGTGGTTTTCCAGCTCAGAGATATCCTGGTTCGTAAAATATCTTGAAAGCAATTCCCTGAAATACGGAGTAGGCATCTGAAGGTTTTTGAAAACAAAATTTGCTCCGGCTTGGTAGGTCATTGCCGTAGAATAATTGTTGTTTCTGAAAACACAGACTTCGCCCTTTGACATTTCGACTTCTTCGCTACCTGTATTAAAGAAGTAAGACCAATTTATGTCCTGACTCAGATTGAACATAATCTGAACCTCGTCCCGGCCGCAATTGTCTTTTTCCTGGGCAAAGGTGTTTTCCTCGACCTGAACATTCCAGCTGTGATAGATTATATTTTCTCGTGTTCTTGATTTTTCCAAATTCAGTTTACCAAAGGAGTTTGAGAGGGAACAGCTTCCGTCAAGCTCAAGTTTGATAGCCTTACCCTGAACGATTATATTCTTATTCATACTCATAGGATAAGACTATCATACCATTGTTAGTTTAGAATAACAAGAGGTAATATCTCACTTTGTTAGTTAGGCTTCTTTCCGAGGGGCTTTGTAAGGTAAATCAAAGCCGGGGTAAGGGTGTAGTCTGCAATAAGCGCGGATCCTAATCCTATGATAGAAAGGAGGCCGATTCTGAACATCGCTGTAATTGGACTGAAGCAGTACATGAGGAACATTGCGCACAAGATGAAGGTTGTTGTTCCCATAGTCTTTCCAATTTCCCGGAAGCTTTCTGTCACTGCATCGGCATAGCTTCTGCCAGTTTCCAGCTTAGCCTTGATATGGTTCGAGAAGTGGATTGTGTCATCAACGGCAATGCCAAGAATCATAGGCATAATCATCATTGTAAGTTCATCAAGAGCCATGTGGAAATAGCCCATAACTGCCCCAATCAGAAGAACCGGTGCAAGGTTTGGAATCATTGCGATGAGTCCTGTCCTGATACTTGCAAATACGATTATCAAAAGAAGCGCAATCATGACAAAGGAAGCTCCAAAGGATTTGAGCTCGCTCTTTACGACTGTTTCGTTCATCGCAGCGTTTTCTGCTACAGTTCCAACAACTGCAATATGGGCTGTAGGAAAGTATTTTTTAGCAGCGGCTTCTGCGGCAGTAATGTCTTCAACAATCATGTTCGCATTGTAATCTGAGATTTCTACATGGGCGTAAGCGGCATTGTAGCTTTCGGAAAGCTCGTCAAAAAGTGCATCGCTGTCAGAAATCTCATAGAAGAACAGAAGCTGTGTTAGCATGTCTTGCTCTTCCGGAATTGTGTAATATGCCGGGTCATCGCCATTAAAGACGCGGTACATTTCCTTTACCATGCGGGTAATGCTTCTTACTCGCGGTTTGCCGTTTGTGATCTTTGTAAGCTGGAGCTTTCCCAAATCCTGTTCAAGCTTATCCAATGCAAACATATTATCAGGATCTTTGAAAGCATCCTCTTCGTCAAACTCAATCATAACGTCATAGCTGTAAATGCTACCGAGCTTCGTTTCAAGGATTTTTTCGATTCGCTGAACATAAGGAACCTTGTTTCCCATGAACTTTAGGTAGTCCATGTTTACTTCCATTTTAAAAAGGCCTGGGATGCAGAGGGCAATCACAAGGACCGAAATAATTGTAACAAGCTTGCTTCGCTTTACAATCTTTTTACCGATTCCTTCAAACACGAGGTCTGCCTTTGTCGCACCTTTTGTCTCTGCCATAACAGGAGCCTTGTCTTTTCCAAAGCTCAGGAAAATCGGAATCAGAATTACAACGTAAAGATAAACCATGATGACCACGCAGGAAGCGACAGCACCAAGCCAGATCATCGGGCGGATATTTGCAAAGAGGAAGGAGAGCAGAGAGACCGCAGTTGTAATAACTGTGAACAAAATTGGCCATCCTGATTCACCTATGGCTTCAATTACAGATTCCTTTCTTTTTCCTGTCTGTCTGAAGTGCATTTTAAATGCGTTGATATAGTGGAGGGCATATCCGATAGAAAGGGCCATTCCCAAAAGAACTGGAAGAGACATCATGTCAGAGTCAGCAGGAACATTTATGAGGCCTGTAAATCCGAGTACGGTTCCAATACCAAAAAGTGTCGCAACAAAGGGAACAATTACGCCGGAAACTGAGCGGACAAAAATGATGAGACAAATCAGCATTACAAGGAAGCCAAGCCCGATTCTGGAAAGTAAATCCTTTGTAAGAACATCTTCCTTTTCGGCTGTGGTGTATGCACTTCCGATTGGCATGAGAGTCCAGCGCTCGCTTTTGAATTCATCGCTCATAATGACTTTTTCTGCGGCGTGTCCTACGGCTGTAACATCTTCGCTTTCATTCTTAAACGGATTTAATTTTAAGGAAATCCAGCATTCCTTCGCGTTGTCGGAAACAAGGTTATTTACGATAGATTCACGACTCAAAATAAAGGCTTTCTTTTGGGCAATCTCTTGAGCGTCGTTTGGAATTCCATCGTTAAATGGACTTTTTACTTCAAAACCTTCTTCGTCTCCAATCGGGATGGAAACCGTTGTCAAAGAAGTAACCTTATCCGCAAAAGGAACCTCATTTTCAAGTCGTTCTCCAAGACGGTCAATCATATTAAGAACATCGGGTGCAAAAACATCGTCAGCCTGAACCAGCACAAGAACATACTGGTCGTTACCAAAGACTTCCTTGAAATGGTCGGAGTTTGCTTTGATTTCGCTGCCATTTACAATCCAGTCGCTGTTGCTGCTTTCTGAACGGAAGTTGCGCATTCCGGAGATACAGATCAGCGTCCATGCTATAAGGATGAAGAGACAAAGCTTGCGGTGCTTTATCTGACCTTCACCCAGCTTACGAAAGAATAAGTTGATTTTTGAAATTTTCATAAAAAACTCCATTAAATGTTTGTTGATAAATAATTATAAGGTATTCTACAGGGACAGGTTATTGCGTTCTATCAAAAGTCGACTAAATTTTAACACTTTTCGCTCATAATTTTGTCACATGTTAGTTGAAAATAACAAAAACTCATTGATAAAAAAATGAAAATATGGGATAATTAGTATGGACTAATATGAAGATGGAAAAGCAGATTACCATTCCAGATATTTATAATTCCTCGCCGGACGATTTTTTTGATGGAAGCTCTTTTCTCCCCAAAAAAATTGGTGAACTCAAGCTTCTGCGTAAGGAATGTCGTAATCAGATTGTTTATTATGACTGGGATTTGAGTTTCAGGGACAAGACTTTCGCAAGCCGCCCTGACAATTTTGGAAAAGATGAGATACAGATAATCTTCAACATCAATCAAAAAATAGACTGGAAGATTGATGATTCACACGAAACCGTCAGTATGCTTCCAGGTGAGGTTTGTGTTTTCAGAAATAAAAATTATGCGACTTCCATGAAGTACGATGGGGACATAAAGTTTCAGTTCAAGAGCCTTCAGATGACGACCGATTATTTTGTTGCGCTTCTTTCAAATCATTTTTCCAAAGAAGAAATTGAATTTGGAAAGGAGCTTTTTTTGACTCATGTAACAAAGTCTTCCATTACACCTGAAATGTACCGTGTGCTTTCAGAAATTGACGGCTCAGAAAAATATCATGAGTTCAAGGGAGTGTTCGTTGAGGCAAAATTAATTGAGCTTATTGCGCTTGTTCTGCATGGAATCTTCTATAATAAATCATCTGTTAAAGAGCGTGGCAATTTTTCCTTGGATGGAGTTGAAAGCGATATTTCAAAACTTGAGGCACTTGTTCGGCGCATTCAGTTTAATCCCGCAGACCGTTATAAAATTTCTGAACTTGCAAAAAATCTTTCCATGAGCGAAAGTAAACTCACCCGCCTTTTCCGTTCTGCTTACGGCACATCAATCCACAGCTACATTCAGGACCAGAGACTCGAAAAAGCCGCCGTCCTCATCGCAGGAAAAAGTATGAACGTTTCAGAAGCTGCCCTTTACTGCGGCTACAGCAATATGAGCTGGTTTTCAAAAGCCTTCAAAGAAAAGTTCGGTGTGCCACCGAAAAAGTTTTCGCAAAGCCGATAAAAATCCTGAAAACTGTTAATTTTTGTCGGTTTTTTAGCAGAAAACAACAAGCTGAATATTTTATACTTTTATAAGTGTTAGTGTTAACTAATAAAATATCCTACAAAAAAACACAGGGTTTTTAAAGGAGTATGAAATGTTAAAATCGGTTTCGCCGTATATCGGAAAATATAAAAAATATACGGTTACAGCATCTTTTCTTACCACGCTGGGAATTATCGCAAACGTGGTTCCATATTTATTTTTGTATCAGCTGATACTTCCGCTTACAAGACACGAGTTGCCGGACTTTCATTTTGTGCTGGTTCGTGTTCTCTTAATTTTTGCCTGCCTTGCTTTTTACGCAATCTCTTATACGACAGGCTTGTGCTTTTCTCATGTGAGTGCTTATAACACGCTGAAAAATATCCGCATCTCACTAAAGTCAAAACTAGAAAATCAGCCTTTGGGAAATATCAAGGAAATGGGAACCGGTCAGATTAAACGTGTTTTTACAGACGATATCGATCAAATTGAGCTTCTTCTGGCCCACGCCATTCCGGAGGGAATTGCAAATCTTTTAGTTCCTCTCATCGTGATACTTGCAATGTTCATAGTTGACT
>JAEEGL016805041.1_pt1 | contig 49191 bp, 43 predicted proteins | sample 9134231 | NCBI WGS metagenome assembly JAEEGL01 (sample SAMN16246548, study PRJNA631951) | gut metagenome | biome: gut microbiome; feature: rumen; material: fiber-attached | host: Bos | place: Iran: Karaj | collected 2018-10 | reverse complement strand
GGTGGTTCGAATCCACCCTCGCCCATTTCTCCTGACGAGCCGGCGTGGCGGAACTGGCAGACGCCCGGGACTTAAAATCCCGTGGGTAGTGATACCCGTACCGGTTCGATCCCGGTCGCCGGCACGGTGTGAGCACACACGTGAGCCCAGATAGCTCAGATGGTAGAGCAGAGGACTGAAAATCCTCGTGTCGTTGGTTCGATTCCGACTCTGGGCACTCCGAAGTCGGAAGAAACGCTTGACATTCGGAATGCTATCGTATATAATACGATGCGTGCGCGAGTAGTAGAGTGGTACTACGCCTCCTTGCCAAGGAGGAGTTCGCGGGTTCGATCCCCGTCTCGCGCTCTCAGTATCAAAAAGGAAGAGCACCCATCAAGGGTGCTCTTCCTTTTTGGAACTTCGAGCCCAAACCCGGGCTCGAAGTTCGATCATCGGCAGCCGTTGGGACGGCTGCCCGCAATACCGGTGCCCACCGGGCACCGTGCGGCGTCTCGCGCTCCTGCGCTGCCTCCTGCATTTCGCCGCCTTCCGGCGTTCAAAGGTTCGATCATCGGCAGCCGTTGGGACGGCTGCCCGCAATACCGGTGCCCACCGGGCACCGTGCGGCGTCTCGCGCTCTCAGCACATCCTGTACTTACTTGATTGCCCATTTTGATTGACAAGCCCTTTCAATTACACTAATATGATGATTGGAAGCGTTCAATCAAGAAGGAGGGTTTGTAATCATGAAACGAGGATTGTTGATTGGTCTGGCGGCGATCTTGGCGCTGTCCACGGCGGGCTGTTCTTCGGGGAAGGCGCAGGCGACGCTGAACGGGAAGAATATCACGCTCTCGAACTATACGAACCTGGGGGAATTGTATTACAACCTCAGTGATGATTTTGAACTCATCGGTAAAACGACCGGCTATGATAACAGGACCCGCGAGTACCGGCTCTCGAACAACGGAAAGGATTTCTGGATCTTCATTGCGGAAAAGAGCAGCACCCTTCATCCCATGCAGGACGAAATCGACGCGATCAGCGCCGACCCGGAGAACAAGAACTGCGAGGTAACGACGAAGACGGTCGACGGAAGACAGAGTACCTACGTGACCTTTGATACCAATGATCCGGCACACGGCGGCAACGTGACGAAGCACTATTGCTACGTCATTTTTGAGGATTTTGGCCTCCGGTATTTTTACCGGATCGAGTTCATTAACTGCACGGAGGACACGAAGTCGTTCGAGGATGTCTTCTTAAGCACGATCAAAACGACCTGACCAAAAGCCCGCGTTCCTATTTTTGCAGCAGCCGGTAGCCTTCGCCGAGCGTCCCTGCTTTCATTCCCGTTCCGTATAACACGACCACGCGGTCCATACAGTAAACCGGCAGGACGTCTTCTTTCGCGTATTCCGCGGCCTTCGCCTCATCGAATTTCTTTCCGATGACGAGATCGATCCCGGCGAGGAGCAGGTCCGAAGCGTCTCTGCTTCCCGAATACAGCATGAGGTCCGGGATGCTGCTCTTGTAATACCCGTCCGCCGGATCAATGTACGGCGTCGCGAATTTATTGTTCCTGTATACGTAATAGTAGTCCGAATAGGTGTCGTTCAGTGGATAATTGTGGAAGACGACCAGATTGACGGGACCGCTGTACTGCAGGGCCGCGGCGGATACGACGTCGTTCCCGTTCCGGTCGAGCACCAGCATTTCATAGATTTCCCCTGTCGTATCGAGGCACGTCGCATACCCTTCCTCGCTGATGATGTACCCCTTCGTATAGCCGGTCTTCACGATCTCTTCCCGAAGATAATCCAGAATGAACGCGTTTTTCATCCAGAAAAAATCAATGAACGTGGCAAGTTCGTAGTCCGCGGCATATTTCCGGTAGACGTTGGACACTTTGAGCTGCACTTCATTATTCCCGTAAAACTGAAGCGAAACGTGGTCCGGATTCGACGCGAACGCCGTGAGTTCGGCAAAATACGCCGCGGTCTCCGCATCGTAGTAGGGATCGAATTGCTTGGCGGATTCCTTGTCTTCGGTCAGGAAGAGTTCCTGATAGACCTCGTAGACCGGGCCGAGATACGCGCCCCGGAAGCCGCTCTTCTCCAGTTTTTCCAATGCCGCATACAATTCCGGCTCGATTCGGATCCGCTGTCCTACGGAATGATTGAGTTCGTACAGCCCGTGAATGCCGGGATGCTCCTCATAATTATCGTATACATTGTACTCCCGGATGGCCGCGTCGGTGTAGGCCTGCGACATGGCGCGGAAATCATTGCCGACCAGTTTCCGGTCGAGCTGCATCCGGAACGTGAAGGAGCTGCTGCAATTCGTGGCGGAGCCCGGGCTCACGGTCACGTCCCGCCAGCCGTCGTCCTTCAGAACGTTGGCAAGCAGAATGCCGACGACGATGAGAAGCAGCGCCGCCAGAATCACCACGATGATGATGAGTCTCTTCTTTTTCTGTTTTTTCAGCTTCTCCGCTTCTTCCGCCGTTTTGGCCTCAATGCGGTCGATCGGATTCGGAAGGTGTTCTACGTTCGCCATGTCATTCCTTTCATTTACAAAGCCGCGCCCGACGACGCGGGCACGGCTTCATTTCGCCCTCTATGCAATTTCCTATACGAATTGGGCAATGAGCAACAGTATCAGAAACAGCACGATGACCGCTCCGATCAGCCCCAGCGCAAAGAGCGCGCCCTTCTTGCACTTCTTGTAGTTCCGGATGTAATTCTTCGCACGGAAGATCCCGGCGAGAATGAGTCCGAGGACCGGAAGCAGGAAGGAAAGGATCGTATACCAGGTGCTGCCGGTATCCTTCGGCGGATGCTCCAGAATGAAGTTGCTCGCGGAAAGTTCCGGCTCGTCGTCCTTGTGCAGTTCCCGTTCGATCTCCAGTGCCGCTTTCTCCTCATCAGTGAGGATCTTCACGGATTTCAGCGGGATGCCCCGTTCACGGGTCGCCTTGTACTCTTCGATCTCCTTCTTATTGCCGTAGACCCAGTGGTCGTTTCCGATGTCCACGAGTTCCGGCAGATCCACGCTGTAGTCGTGGATGGACGGATCGTAGGTGTACAGCGCCTTGTTCTTTTCCAGCTTCGGATCCGGGATCGGGATCGCCGAGATCAGCGAATGCGTATACGGATGGAGCGGGAAATCAAACAACTCTTCCGTGGTCGCGACTTCTACGATGTTGCCCTTGTAGATAACGCCGATCCGGTCGGAAATGAACCGGACGATCGACAGGTCGTGCGCGATGAAGAGATAGGACAGGCCCTGTTCCGACTGGAACTTCTTCATCAGATTCAGGACCTGCGCACGGATGGAAACGTCCAATGCGGAGATCGGTTCGTCGGCAATGACCAGTTCCGGTTCCATGACCATGGCTCTCGCGAGACCGATCCTCTGCCGCTGTCCGCCGGAAAACTCGTGCGGATAACGCGTCAGATGTTCCGGCAGAAGGCCGACTTCATCGATGATCTTCTCGACCTTGTGCACGCGGTCCGCTTCGTTCTCATACAGATGGAAGTTGTAAAGGCCTTCCGAAATGATGTAGTCGACCGTCGCGCGCTCATTGAGGGATGCCGCAGGATCCTGGAAGACCATCTGGATGTTCCGGATGACTTCACGGTCCAGGGAATGCGGGATCTTTCCGGAAATCCGGACGCCCTTATAGAGGATCTCGCCCGCCGCACAGGGATTCACACGGATCACCGCACGGCCGACCGTTGTTTTACCGGAGCCGGATTCGCCGACGAGCGAAAACGTTTCGCCCTTGAAAATACGGAAGCTCGCGTCCTTGACGGCGCGGACGGCATTGTCGCCCTTTCCGAAAGTAATGTCCACGTTTTTGACTTCCAGGAGAACTTCTCTCCCCTGTTCATCGATGGGACCGTGCTCCGGAAGATGAGAAGCCGTTTTCGTAATTTCTTTACCCATACGTCTCATCCTCCTTTAAATATTGAATGCTCTGCAAAGCTTGCCGTGGATGTCCGCGATCGCTTCGGGTTTTTCGATCTTCGGCGCGCGCGGATCCAGAAGCCACGTCTTTGCAAAATGCGTGTCGCTGACCTGGAACATCGGGGGTTCTTCCAACGTGTCGATCTTCAGACAGTACGGATTTCTCGGCGCAAACGCGTCGCCGACGATCTTGTTATACAGCGACGGCGGCGTACCGGTGATGGAGTACAGCTCCGTTCCCCGCTCCGCGATCTGCGGCAGACTCGAAAGGAGCGCCCAGGTGTACGGATGTCTCGGATCGAAGAAGACGTCCTCGACGGTACCGAGTTCCACGACCTGTCCGCCGTACAGCACTGCCACACGGTCCGCAATGTTCGCCACGACGCCGAGGTCGTGCGTAATGAACACGATCGTGTATTTGTATTCTTTCTGAAGATCTTTCAGGAGTTCCAGGATCTGTGCCTGGATCGTCACGTCGAGCGCGGTCGTCGGCTCGTCGCAGATCAGGATCTTCGGCTGGCAGGAAAGCGCGATGGCAATGACGATACGCTGCCGCATGCCGCCGGAATACTGGAACGGATAATCGTCAAACCGGTTTTCCGCGTTCGGGATGCCGACCTGTTTCATCAGTTTCAGTGCGCGCTGTCTCGCTTCCGTTTCCGAGCAGTTCTGATGCTTCAGAATGATGCTCGTGATCTGTTTTCCGATCGTGATGATCGGGTTCAGGCTCGTCATCGGATCCTGGAAGACCGTCGCGATCTTCTTGCCGCGGATCTGCGTCCAGTCTTTCGGATACTTGACTTTCGCCACGTCCACGACGCAGGTGCCGTGCAGATACTCTGTCGTCTCATCCAAGTATCTCACGCGAAGCACGGTGTCACTGAACACGGATTCGCGTACGCTGTCCTGAGACATGTCTTCGCCGAGCTTCATTGCCTTCTTGCAGGCTCTGAGCAGTTGGTTCGTGCTCTGGAGTTTGCGGAAGAAGGAATACCGGCCGACCGAAAGCATGATCTCTTTCGCAATGACGTCATTCCGCTCGGAAGTTTCCGGCGAGATGTCCTTCCGGATCTCCCCGGCATACAGCTCACGGTCCTTCTGCATTGTCTCCGCATATTGCTTCAGGTACGCAGTGTCCGCGGCAAGTGCCGCCTTATGTTCATTGATCAGGCTCTTCGTTTCGTTCTTCAGGGCCTTTAACTGGTCCTCGTAACCTTTGATCTCGGCCTTCGTTTCGGCGATCTTGCTCTTCTCGGAATGACGGTCAAAGGTCTGCATCAGGTTCTTCGCTTCCGTCAGGGAATACTGAAGATCCTTTTCTCTCTTGGTCAGCTGTTCCTCATCTTCCTCGGAAAGCGTGGATCTCATCTTCCGCTCCGATTTGAGGCTCAGGATCTCGCGGTACGTAGCAGAACCGTTCTCCAGTTTCGAATACTTGTCGAGTTTCTTGTGCGTATGCTTCAGAAGGAACTCCGTGAACTTCGTCCGCTTCGTTTTCGTATCCGCCAGTTCTTCGTCGCTGAAAACGACGGAGCCGTTCGCAATGAAGCCGTTCGAATCCAGCATGCCCGCAAACGTTTTCGTAAACACGGACTTACCGGAACCGGACTCACCCACGATCGCAATGGATTCGTTTTCATAAATGTCCAGCGAGATCCCGCGGATGGCCGTCAGAATACGGCCGCGGACACGGAACTTCACTTCCAGGTCTTTTACGGAAAGCAGGGGTTTTCTTTCATCCATCTCGCTGCCTCCTTAAATATGTGTTCTCGGGTCTGAAGCGTCGCCGAGGTTCTGTCCGATCACGAACAGCACGATGGACAGGATGGCCGAAATGGCGACCGGACTCCAGAATTCAAAGCCCCAGCCGGGCACCAGCATTGCGCTCTGGTTCTCACTGATCATACGGCCGAGCGTCAGTTCCGGAATGCCCATTCCGATGTAGGAAAGGAAGACTTCCAGTCCGATGTAGCTCGGAACTTCCAGCGCCGCGAACGTCACAATGACGCTCGTCATGAACGGCAGGATGTTCTTCGTGGCGATCCTGAAGATCGACGTACCAAGGCACCGGGATGCCATGTTGTATTCCCGGTCACGAATGATGATGACCTGCGTTCGTATGAAGTATGCGACGCCGAGCCATCCGGTAATGGTCAGTGCAAAGACCATGGTCCAGAAGCCTCTGGACATGACGAGCACCAGAACGGCAATGAGCAGTTCGTACGGAATGTTCGAGACGATGTTCCGGACTTCGTTCATGATGATGTCCATCTTCTTGGAGAATCCCCAGAGGGAACCGATCAGTACGCCGATGATCATGTTGATGGCCGCGCAGACCATCGCCAGTGACAGGGAGATCCGCGATCCGTGCCAGATGGCGTCAAACATCGGTTCGCCGGACGGGCCGGTGCCGAGCAGATAGTGGATCGAGAAACCGTATTTGGCAAACGCTGCAGACGGTGTCAGGTGCTTGGCCGTGGAATCCATGACGTTCGCGAACCGGTCAAACGGAACGATCATCGGATAAATGTAGGTGAAGCCGAGAAGCAGCACCAGAATTCCGAGAACGATCCAGTTGATCTTCTTCTTGAAAAAGACACGGAACACGCTTCGCCAGTAGCTGTACCGGGGAGCCGTGATCTTTTCGGATTCCAAGACGTCATGCTCTACGCGGGAGAACAACTCATCATCCGAAAGATTGTATTTGGAAAGATCAATATTTTTATCCATACCGATCACCTCGCTTTCGAATTGAAATTGATCCGCGGATCCACCAGACTCATCATTACGTCTCCGAGGATCACGCTGACGACCGACAGTACCGCGTAGAACAACGTCACGCCGATGATGACGCCGTTGTCGTATTTTTCAATCGCGGTGATCAGCAAACCGCCGACGCCGGGCACGACGTACACACGCTCGGTAATGAGCGCGCCGACGAGTGAGAACAGGATGGCGCCCGGAATGTCGTGAACGATCGGGATGACCGCGTTCTTGAAGATGTGCTTCCGGAAGATCTCTCCTTCGGAAAGACCACCGGACCTCGCGAATTTCACGTAATCCGCATTCTGCTGATCGACCATGAACCGGCGGAGCCACCTCATCATGCTTCCGATCGGACGGAGCGCTAAGGAGATCACCGGCAGAAGAAGCATCAGCCAGGTGAATTTATCCATGACGAAGGTCGTCGGCAGGCCGATTGCATTACCGATGGCCTTCACGATGAAGATGTATGCCAGAGAAGGCATTGCCGTAATGAAGACGACGTAAACCGAACCGATCTGATCGACCAGTTTATCTTTCTTCTGCGCCATCCAGATGGCGATCGGGATACCGATGAGATACGAAAGGATCGTCGCCAGGATACCGATCAGGAACGAATAACCCATCCGGGACATGCCGTCTCTGTAAAGCAGGACGTTCGTGTAGTTATCCGTGAACCGCTGGGCGTTCATACCCGTTTCCATCGATCCGGCGGCGTACATCGCCGAGTGCAGGTTGTCCGCACTCATTTCCGTGAGACCGGTCGGGTAGGTCACTTCCCGCTGCACCCAGGAGCCCTGCTTCTTCATCATGGTCGTCGTGATGTCGATACCGCGGTTTACGGAATAGGACAGACCGAGATTCAAGTTCAGCAGGTTCTGATGAATGAACGGGAATTCATTGTCGAAGTAAAGCAGATAGCGGTGCTTCGTTCCTTTGCCCATGATGGCCGGAGCGAAGGTGTCGCCGCCGTATACGGGATCATGAAGGGTAAACTCGATCCCGCGGTCACCTTCATAATCTTCCACACTGTGGATGCCGTCCACAGTGAACATGTTCTTAAAATAGTCCACGAGACGAAGGATCAAGGGGCGGTCTTTCGCCGCGAACAACTGCGCCTGCCCGCCGTTCGAGGTTTTCTTGCCCATCGTAACGGTGTTCAGGCGGGTAACTTCATACCCCTTGCTTTTATAATACTCGGTGAATTGCCGGACGTATTTGGCCACGAGCTCCGTGTCCACCTCCGGCGTTTTTCCGAGAGAAACCGCTTTTTTCCGGTCTTCCGGATCTATTTCACCGTTCTTCTCCAGTTCAGTCAGCCAATCTGTGTAATTGACGTAATCAAGATAGCCGTACTGCTCCCACATCTCATATTTGTACGTGATCTTCCGGTTCGTGGACACTTTCGTGTACAGAGGATCTCCGGCGAAGATCTGGTCCCGGCTCATCATTGAATACACCAGAAGCATGACGATCCCGGTGACAATGATGACGGATATGATTCCGTGCAGGGTACGTTTTAGAATGTATTTAGCCATAGAATGTACCTCATCGATCCGTGAGGATAATAGCGCAATGAGGGAATGGACAGATGATCCATTCCCCCATCGCTGAATTACTTATTCAGAATACAAGTAATTTGAGTAGTTTGGATTACTGACCAAACATGCCGAGGTTAGCAAGCATGTATCCGTCTTCGTCGATGACCAGCGTCGCAAGATAGGTCTGCGGATCGCCGTAGTCAGGACCCCAACCGGAAGAGGTGGTGAAATCCATGTTCTGCTCATAGCCATACTGAGTATTGTAGCTCGTATCGCTGTATTCGTCGCTCGTTGCGCAAGCCACCAGGTTGATCTTGATGAGACCGCCGGAAGCTTCCTCGATGGACTGCTTCACGGAAGCCGCAAGGTTCTGAGACTGCGTATCCAGATCTTCGAACGGATAGTCGATGTAGATCGGGTTCTCAGCGTCAAGCGTGATGCCGTCGGCAGCAAGGTCAGCAGTGGCCAGAGCCAACTCCGCCTTCGCGAAGTCCGGATTGTACCATCCGTCATAGCCGTCGCCGGAAGCCAGTTCAGTATTCCAAACCTTGAACGGAACTCCGTCCGCATCCAACTGTGCCTGCATGATCTGTCCGTAGAACGTACCGGCCTTGAACTCGGTCGCGGTGCCGTTGATATCAACGGTCACGTCCTCGGTCAGAGAAACGAAGGTCGCCGGGGTGTAGCTGTTACGCAGAGCGTTCAGCTTCAGCTCAGCGCCGACACGCTGCTCGTTGTACGCTGCACGGTCAAAGGACGCAAGGAGCGCACGACGGAAATGCGTGTTCTGAAGGGCCGCGACAGATTCCTTCGCCTGTTTCACGGTCTTCGGAGAAGCAACTGCTTCGCTGTTGAAGTTCGTGTAGATCTTACGGTTGACGTTGACCCAGCCGCAGAACGTGGTGGAGTTCGTCTCGGAAAGCGCTACATAATCATCGAAGTAACCGTCAGCGCGGCACTTCTCAACAGCTTCTGTGCCAAGTCCGGTCGCATCAAGCGTACCCTGGATGCAGTCCGTATAGGTCTTGGTCGCATCCTTGGTGTCGCCGTTGTACAGCCAGGTGATCTCATGAACGTTCAGGGCTTCCTTGTTGTAGTAGGACTCGTTCGCCTTGAAAACGATCGTGTTGTTCGCGGTGTAGTTGGTCACGATCATGGGACCGCAATATGCGATGTGGTCCGGATCCGTGCCGTAGGTGTAGTTCGGATCTTCCGGAGAATACTCAGCACCGAACTTGCCTCCCTGAGACTCGTAGTAAGCACGGTTCATCGGGATGAAGATGTTGTACGCCATCATGGACATGAAGTACGGAACTTCATCTTCAAGGGTGTACTCAACGGTGTATTCGTCAACAGCCTTGATGCCGACTTCTGCGAAATCGGTAATGTCGCCGTTGATGTACTCACGAGCGCCCTTCAGCACGCCGACCAGAAGGCCACGCGGGCTGGATTCACAATCCATGAGGTGATTCAGACCTGCGACGAAGTCATCAGCCGTCAGCTTGCCGACTTCACGGCCCTGGGAATCGACCCAGACCACGTCGTCACGAAGCTTGAAGGTGTAGGTCAGGCCGTCTTCGGACTGCTCATAAGAGGTCGCGATCGCGGGAACCTGCTGATTCTCTTCGTTGTAGATGTACAGACCGTCAACCGTAACTGCGCACGGCTCACCGGTCGTCTGACGGGAAGACGCAAGGTTGTCCCAAGTCGTCGGATCCGTAGCGTAGGACATCGTGTAGCTGTCTTTCAGGGTGTAACCTTTCTCGGTCACATAAGCCTTCGCAGCTTCGATGTACTCGCCGGAACCTGCCTTCTCAGCCCAAAGGGTCTTCAGGGCATTCCAGTCATCTTTCTTCAGAAGATCCGTCACAACCAGCATCGTGTGATAACGATACTCGTTCGAGCCCCACATCGTGGTGTTCACGGTCTTCGGAAGGTTGCGGCCCATTCTGTAGTTGCCGCCACGGGTGATCAGCGGAACGAAAACGCCGCTGCCGTACAGAACACCTTCTGCCAGAGCCTGATATGCATAACGCTCGGAAAGGTTCTTTGCATCCTTAACCTTCGCATACGCAGCCAGGAAATCTGCGAGAATATCTTCGTACAGAGCTTCAGATTCAGCGTTCCAGTCCGCCGGATCATAGCTGTTGCCGTACACTTCGGCAGCCAGCTTGTTGGAGTCATCTTCTGCCGGCTGGGTTTCAGTCGGAGCAGCCTCGGTCTGGGATCCTTCGGTAGGAGCCTGGGTCGGTTGTCCCTGATTGCAGGCTGCCAGAGAAGAAACTACCAAAATCGCGGCCAGAAGAAGCGCCAAAACTTTGGAAAACTTTTTCATCATGTTTTTCCTCCTCTTAAATTTTATTCACACCGCCTTATCACTTTACTACAGTCAACCGGTAAGGCGGTATAAATACTATGATAGAGCAATATAACACAAAAGCGTTAGAATTGCAAGGACTTTTTTGTGAGGCGTTTTTACTCCACTTCCTTCGTGGCAATGACGTCGACACCAGTGCCCGAGATGTTCGAGACCACGACGTCGCCGATCTTCACCGGCGCTTCGACGGTCACGCCCTTCAATGCGCGCACGACTTCAAAGATTTTTCCCTTCGGAACGTCGCTCGCGGTTTTCACGGACACGGTCTTCGCGCCGGTCCGGCTTCCTGTGACCAGAACGGAACTCGTCACGATCCTCGTCGGGTTCGTGACTTCCTTCCGGGCATAGATGTCGCCGCGGGGGCAGGTATTTCCGGTCACGGACTTGACTTCGGTCCCTTCCATCGTCACGGTGAGGGGGCAGCCCATCGGACAGCCGATGCAGATGAGATTTCTTTCTTCCATGATCATGCCTCCTCCACTTTGATCTTCAGCGTCTTCAGTCCGCCGAATTTCTGAAGTTCCGTCTTCCTTAATAAAACTTCTTCCATTTCGCCCGGAGCCATGATGCGGCGTTTCTTCTTAAAGATCTCTTCGCCGTTCGCGTAGACTTTCACGATGCGGTCCTTCATGACGGAGCCGACCCGGAAGCGGACCGTCATCAGATCCTTCATCTTCTCCGTATCCACGGTCGAAGGCACCGTGTAGCGGATGCCGCCTTCGAATGTCACCGCCGTACCGTTCTCCGTTTCCGGAGCGTTTCCTTCACGGACGTAGGCCGCCGCATTGCGCCCCGCATCCGCCGCTTCCTCCGAAACGTAATCGACGAGGTCGTGGACGTGCAGAACGTTTCCTGCCGCGAAGACGCCCGGAATGGAAGTCTCCAGCCGTTCATTGACCTTCGGTCCGTTCGTGACGGGCGAGATCTCGACGCCGGCGCCCCGGGAGAGTTCGTTCTCCGGGATCAGACCGCAGGAAAGCAGAAGCGTGTCGCAGTCGTAATGCTCCTCAGTGCCGGGGATCGGTTTGTTCTTCGAATCGACTTCGGCGATCGTAACGCCGGTCACGCGCTCTTTTCCCTCAATGTCGACGACCGTATGCGACAGTTTGAGCGGAATGCCGTAGTCGTCCAGACACTGGACGATGTTCCGTTTGAGACCGCCGGAATACGGCATCAGTTCCGCGACGACCTGAACCTCGGCGCCTTCCAACGTCATCCGGCGCGCCATGATGAGTCCGATGTCGCCGGATCCTAAAATGACGACTTTTCGCCCGGGCATATATCCTTCAATGTTCACGAGACGCTGTGCGGTGCCGGCGGAATAAATGCCGGCCGGCCGATATCCCGGAATGTTCAATGCCCCGCGGCTCCGTTCCCGGCAGCCCATGGCGAGCACGACCGCCTTCGCCCGGATCTGAAACATGCCGTCGGTCCGGTTCATTGCCGTCACGGTCTTATCGGAAGAAAGGTCCATGACCATCGTGTTCAGCCGGCATTCGATGCCTCGGGCCCGGACTTCGTCCTCGAACCGCTTCGCGTATTCGGGACCCGTCAGTTCTTCCTTAAAGGTATGGAGGCCGAAACCGTTGTGAATGCACTGATTCAGAATGCCGCCAAGGAGCGAGTCACGTTCCAGAATGAGGATACTACGCTCTCCTTCGTCGTACGCCGCCTTCGCCGCCGCGAGGCCGGCCGGGCCGCCGCCGATGATGACTACATTATACTGTTCCATACCGTTCACCATTTGTCCTTGATCTCACCGACGATGATGCGGGATTCGCCGCCGCTCTTCGTCACTTCGCTCTGATCTTTTCCGAGTTCTCTCGCAAGGATCTCCATGACCCTCGGTGAGCAGAAGCCCGCCTGGCAGCGTCCCATGCCGGCCCGCACTCTCCGTTTCACGCCGTCGAGGCTCTTCGCTCCGAGCGGCCGCCGGATCGCGTCAATGATCTCTCCTTCCGACACGTTTTCGCACCGGCAGATGATCTGTCCGTACGCGGGGTTCTTTTTGATCAGTTCGTTCCGTTCTTCGATCGAAAGCTCCGCCGCATGCACGATGCCCTTTCGCGTCGCCTTGAACGAAGGGTCTTCTTCCAGCTTTAGCCGCGCCTTCACCATCTCCGCGACCGCCTTGCCGATCGCCGGGGCGCTCGACAGGCCGGGGGATTCGATCCCGGCGGCATCGAAGAATCCCGGGTTCTCCTTCGACTCTTCGACGATGAACTCGTGTCCGTCCTCATGCGCACGAAGCCCCGCGAAGCTCGTGATGGTCTTTCTGACCGGCACGTTCTTCAAAGCCCGCGCCGACTTTTCCATGACTTCGGCGAGGCCGGAAGCCGTCGTGTTCGTGCCCTCCCGGTCGTCGATGTCGTTCGCGGTCGGTCCGACGATCACGTTCTTATGCACGGTCGGGGAAACCAGCACGCCCTTTCCGAATTTGCCGGGCAACTGGAAGATCGTATGTCTGACGAAACCCTCCGCCTCATGATCCAAGAGCAGGTATTCGCCTTTTCTCGGCGTGATGCGTATCTTTTTCTCACACATCATATTATGGAAGAAATCCGCATAGACGCCGGCCGCATTGACGACCGTTTTCGTCAGGATCTCTCCCTTGTCCGTTACCAGTTTGAAAACGCCGTCGCCGGTCCGCCCGATCGACTTTACCTCGGTATCGAACCGGAACTCCACGCCGTTCTCCGCCGCGTTTTCCGCGAGGGCAATGGTAAAGAGGAACGGACAGATGATCGCGCCGGTCGGTGCGTAAAGCGCCGCCACCGCATCGTCCGAGATGTTCGGCTCCATTTCGACGAGGCGGTCCCGTTCCACGATCTCAAGTCCCTTGACGCCGTTCTTTACGCCGTTCTCATAGAGTTTCTCAAGGGTCGGCCGGTCCGCTTCCGAAAGGCAGACGACGAGACTTCCGCACCGGTCGTACGGAAAGTCCAGTTCCTTGGAGAGGTCCTCCATCATGAGCGACCCTTCCAGATTGTATTTCGCCATCAGGCTGCCGTTTTTCGCGTCATAGCCTGCATGCACGATCGCGGAGTTCGCCTTTGACGTACCCGTGCAGACGTCCTCCGATTTTTCCACCACCAGCACCTTCGCCCGGTACCGGGAAAGGTATCTCGCCACCGCGGAGCCCGTAACGCCCGCGCCGATCACTACTGCATCCCACATACTCATTCCTCTCGTTCCCAGGCAAGCGCACGTTCCACGGCGTGTCCCCAGCCTGCGATTCTTCTGGTTCTTTCTTCTTCCTTCATTTCCGGCTTGAAGGCGTCGCCGAACCGCCATTTTCTCAGGATCTCATCTTTGCTCGCAAAATAGCCGACCGCGAGTCCTGCGAGATAGGCCGCCCCGAGCGCCGTCGTTTCCACACATTCCGGACGCGTCACGGGGACGTTGGAAATGTCCGCCTGGAACTGCATCAGGAGGTCGTTCCTGGAAGCGCCGCCGTCGACCTTCAATGCCGTGATCGGGATCCCGCTGTCCGACTCCATGGCCTTCAACAGTCCGTTCGTCTGGAAGGCCAATGACTCGAGCGTCGCGCGGATGATGTGATATTTGTTGACACCGCGTGTGAGTCCCACGATCGCGCCTCTCGCATAGGGATCCCAGTACGGTGCGCCGAGTCCGGTGAATGCCGGAACGACGTAACAGCCGTTCGTGTCCGGCACCTTCCTTGCAAAGTATTCCGAATCCGCTGCGGAGTCCAGGATCTTCAGTTCGTCGCGGAGCCATTGGATCGCCGCGCCGGCCGTGAAGACCGAGCCCTCCAATGCGTACGTCACCTCGTCTCCGATGCCCCACGCGATCGTGGTGAGCAAGCCGTTTTTCGAATCCACGGCCTCCTTGCCCGTCGTCATCAGCAGGAAGCAGCCGGTTCCGTAAGTATTCTTCACTTCGCCCGGTTTGAAGCAGGTCTGTCCGAACAGCGCTGCCTGCTGGTCGCCCGCTGCGCCGCCGATCAGGATCTCTCCGCCGAACAGCGAGGCTCTGGTCTTGCCGTAAATGCAGGAGGACGGTTTCGCTTCCGGAAGGATCGACTTCGGGATCCCGAGCAGTTCGAGGATCTCCTCATCCCATGTGAGCGTGTGAATGTTGAACATCATGGTCCGCGACGCGTTCGAGTAATCCGTCACTTGCACCGCCCCGTGCGAAAGCCGGTAGATGAGCCAGGTCTCGACCGTGCCGAAGAGCAGATCTCCCCGCTCGGCTTTTTCTCTGGCCCCGGGGATGTTCTCGAGGATCCAGCGGACCTTCGTCGCAGAAAAATAGGGGTCAATGACCAGACCGGTCTTCTCGCGGATCTTCTCCGTCCAGCCCTCTTCCGCAAGTTTCCGGCAATACTCCGCCGTCCGGCGGTCCTGCCAGACGATCGCATTGCAGATGGGGTCTCCGGTCGATTTGTCCCAGAGGATCGTGGTCTCACGCTGATTCGTGATGCCGATCGCAGCGATGTCTTCCGCCGTTGCTCCGACTTTCTGCAGTGTCTCGGCCGCCACCGCGTACTGGGTGAGCCAGATCTCATTGGCATCGTGTTCCACCCAGCCCGGCTTCGGGAAATACTGGGTGAATTCCTTCTGTGACATGGCTGCGACGCGGCCGTCCGCATCAAACAGGATCGCACGGTTCGAAGTCGTTCCGGCATCCAATGCCATGATGTAAGGTTTCTTCGTCACTTCCGCCTCCTTTTCGTCAAAAAAGGGCTGTTGCCTGAACGAACAGCCCCTTCGTATGATGTCAGTTATGCCGGTCTTCCTCGGGCGGTTCGGTTTCCTCCATGCTGTTTGATTCGCCGTCTTCTGAACCGCCTCCCGTCCCGGATCCCTCTTCGGATCCTTCGAGGGATTCCGCGCTTTCGGATTCATCCGATCCGCCTTCCGTCTCGGTCTCCTCTTCCGAAGACTCCGTTTCCGGCTCCGTTTCTTCCACATTGCCCTCCAGGAACTTCATCAATTCCTTCAGGTCTCCGTTCGCCTCGCACGCCGCCTGAAGATCGTCCTCAACCTGCTTTTTCAGGTTTTTCACCACGGCCGTCTCTTCGGTCTCCATGAGCCCGTCCTCAAACGTCTGACTCACGAACCGGTCGTAGATCACGAATCCGCTGCCATCCCGCTTCAGAACGAAGCGGTTCAATGCGGGCGCGCCCTCTTTAATGCCGAGGAAATACATGTCGTACGTCACGTAGACGATGAAATAGTCTTCCTCATCGGAAGTCACCATATACGTTTTGTAATTGTCGTATTTTTCAATGATGTTCGCGTCCGACGCAAGGTCGGCCGCATTGTATTCCTTGTCCGAAACGACGATGCGGTTCAATGTTTCGGCGTCCGCCTCCATCTTCGCGTCGTAATAGCGCCGGATGAGGTCTTCCATGGCCAAGGCATCCTGCACGCTGACCGGCGCTTTCGTTTCTTCCGTGGAAGAGACATCGCTCTCCGAAGAAGATGGTTCGTCAGAGTCGGATCTCGTCAGGAAGAACACGAGAAACACGGCAAGCGCCGCGACCAGAACGACCGCTGCATACGGCAGAAATCCGAAACTCTTTTTTTCTCGTCCTTCATTCATGACAAAACCGCTTTCCGGCTTTCAGCCCTGCTGAAGCCCCCGGCACTAAGTTCACGCGATACTGAACCGTCCGTCCGCTGCTGAATAATAATACACGCTTTCCGTCAGATGGTGCTCTTTCAAAGGATCCTCGCTCACGATGGCTTTCTGAAGGGTTTTGATCTCTTCGGGAGAACGCCCGTCCGCCGGGACGGTCATCACTTCGTGAACGCTCGTCGGAAGAAGATACAGATCCGAACCGACTTTTTTCGCGATCTCGGCATAGCGGTCAGAATAGAGAAGCGTCGCCGCGCCGAGGAAAGAATACCGGTTCGTCACCATAAAGAACCGGCCGGCTTCTTTCGCCTTTCTCCGGTCCTCTTCCGTATCGTCCGGCAATCCGTCGCCCATGACTTCCGTCAATGACTTCACCGCATCGCCCATGAGTCGCATGGAATTTCCGGACGCCAATTCGTACAGCGTTTCTTCCGTGATTCCCCACTGGTCCATGAGTGCGTGACTCACCTGCGCGATGCCGAATCCGTCGTCGCCGTCCGAAATGAAGACGCCGTAGGTCACTGCCAGATCGAGAAACGTACGGTGCGGAAGCCGCTCCAGCATTGCCCCGTTTTCCGCAAGGTTGATCAGCCGGAACACGATCCGTTCCTTCGCGTACTCGTATTCGGCCACCCGGAACGCGGACCGTTCCTGTTTCACCGGAGAGATCAGGATCCTCGCAAGTTCCCGGGCGAGTTCGGGGATGGTTTCGGGGCCGGAGATTCCGTCGAAGACCGGCTCCATATAAACGATCGGGGAAACGGTGCCTTTCTCGCCTGCGTCCAGATACATTCCGGTATACACCACACCGTTTGTCTTATTCACAGCTTTGTAACGCGCCGTCCGCCCCGACGGAAGTTCCGCATTTACCGCATCCAGTATTTGTTCTAAAAAAGAATTGAACTCCATTTCGTCCTTTCTGCGGAAAGGTTTCATGAACAGGAAAATGCGTCTGAGAGGAATCGAACCTCCGCACCCGGCTCCGGAGGCCGGTGCTCTATCCACTGAGCTACAGACGCATGCGCGCGGTTTCCCGCGCAATTATTATTTGACCCTCGAGAGGTACTCTTCGGTACGGGTATCGATCTTGATCACTTCGCCGTTGTCAATGAACAGCGGGACCATGATCTTCGCGCCCGTCTCGACCACTGCGGGTTTCGTCGCACCGGTCGCCGTATCGCCCTTGAAGCCCGGCTCGGTGTCAATGATCGCGAGTTCCACGAAAAGCGGAGGCTCGACCGAGAACACGCTGCCCTTGTAGGAGCAGACCTTGCAGATCTCGTTTTCCTTCACGAATTTCAGAGAATCGCCGACGATGTCCTTTCCGATCGGGATCTGTTCGTAGGTCTCATTGTCCATGAAATAATAGAGGTCGCCGTCCTGATAGGAATAGACCATATCTTTTCTTTCGACGAACGCGTCCTCCAGCTTTTCCGTCGGCCGGAAGGTCTTTTCCACGACGCCGCCCGTGATGACGTTCTTCAGTTTCGTACGGACGAATGCCGCGCCCTTGCCGGGTTTGACGTGCTGGAATTCCACGACCTGATAGACGTTTCCTTCGAATTCAAATGTATTGCCGTTTCTGATGTCGCCTGCCTGCATTATAATTCCTCCTCTGTCTCAATTCCTTGGGGTGCAATTCAAATGCCAATGTATTTTATATCATTTCTTATATTTTTTCAAGCCCTTTTTCTTCGGATGAGGGCTTCTCTTTCCCACGCCGCAGAATGAACCGCTCGATCTTCCGTTTGAAGCGGATCCGCTTGAGATCGCTTGCCGGATCGACAGGGTCGACCAGGATGCTCTCGATGCCGGTCCGTTTCGCGCCGAAAATGTCCGTCAGAAGCTGGTCTCCGATGAACAGGGTGTCGCTCTCGTTCGTCCCCATGACTTCCATGGCCTTCCGGTACGCCTTCCGCGAGGGTTTTGCCGCGTTCGGCACGAAATGCGATCCCAGCTGCTCCGCAAACTCCCGGACCCGTCCCTCGCCATTATTTGAAATGAGACAGGTCGAAAGGCCGTCCCGTTTCAGGTCGTCGAACAGCCGGCGTACTTTTTCATCCACCGGAGCATCCTGCGGAACGAGCGTATTGTCAATGTCGAAAATGATGCCGCGGACGCCCCGCTCGTATTCCCGCTTGAAATCCATCGAGAACACGGAAGCCTCGCGCCGGTCCGGCAGAAAGAACCGAATCATTTTTTCTTCAGCAGCTTCGTGATTTCCTTCGCGAACGTATCGACGTCCTTGAATTCCCGGTAGACGCTGGCGAACCGGACGTACGCCACGGCATCCAATTCCTGCAGTCTCTCCATGATGATCTCGCCGATCATCGACACGGGCACTTCCTTCTGCCCGGTATTGAAGATCCTGCTTTCGACTTCGTCCAGGATCCCGGAGATCTGCTCCGCGGAGACCGGCCGTTTATGACACGCAAGGACAATGCCCTTTTCCGCCTTCTGACGATCGTACGGCTCGCGGCTCTCGTCTTTCTTGATCACCATCACCGGGAAGATCTCCAGCCGCTCGTACGTCGTGAACCGCTTGCTGCAATCCTCGCACTCTCTTCTTCTGCGGATCGCGTTCTGTTCGTCGGCGGGACGCGAATCGATCACCTTGGTATTCTCTGAATTACAGAACGGACATCTCATGAAAGGCTCCTCCTTTTCATTCGGCGCGTACTGACACCACCAAATGTGGCCTTATTATAGTTTATTATACACTATCGGTGGTAAAAAGGTCAATCAGAAAATGACGGGTCCCGAAGTGCCCGGACGACCTTCGCGACCGGAAGACCGACGACGTTCGGATAATCGCCTTCGATCGAGCGGACCAGCGTCACGCCGCGTCCCTGAATGCCGTAGGCGCCTGCTTTGTCAAGCGGTTCCCCGGTCGAAACGTAGGTACGGATCTCCTCCTCTGACAACTCATAAAACGTCACGGCCGTGCGCTCGGCAAAACTGTATTCCGTCTTCCCGGAAAGGATCGTGACGCCGGTAAAGACCTCGTGCGTCTTTCCGGAAAGGGCCTGCAGCATCCGCACCGCGTCACCGGCGTCCTTCGGCTTTCCGAGGATCCTGCCGTCAAGCACGACGATCGTGTCTGCGCCGAGCACGGTTTTGCCGGGATGCTTTCTGAACACTGCCTCCGCCTTGATCCTCGAAAGATGCCGGACGATCTCCGACGGCGGCAATCCCGGATCAAAGGTTTCTTCCACGTCCTCCGTCTCCACCAAAAACGGCACGCCGGCCAGTTCCAGGAGTTCTCTCCTTCTCGGGGATTTGGATGCCAGAATGATCGGTTCCATCATTGTCCTCCTCCCGTCACATGAATTCGTCCATGTTTCCGAATTCGCTGAGTTTCAGCCCCGGATTCCGCTCGAGCACCATGCCGACCGACCACGGATTCACGAAGAGGAGCAACGGCTCGTCGTTCATGTCAGCGATCTTCTTCATGTCGGAAGTGCCCTGGATCCTCGAAACGTCGATCTCATGCGGGTTTTCGATCCAGCGTATGTGCTCGTACGGCAGCATCTCCATGCCGATCTCGACGTGATATTCGGACTCGAGCCGGAATTTCAGGACGTCGAACTGCAATACGCCGACGGCGCCGACGATGATCTCTTCCATTCCGGCGTTGATCTCCTTGAATATCTGTACCGCGCCTTCCAGCGCGATCTGGTAAATGCCCTTCGTGAACTGCTTCCGCTTCATCGTGTCGGTCTGGCGGACTCTGGCGAAATGATCCGGCGCAAAGGTCGGGATGCCGCCGAAGCGGAACTTTTCATTGCCGGTCTCCAGCGTGTCCCCGATGTGGAAAATGCCCGGGTCAAAAATGCCGATGATGTCGCCCGCATACGCTTCTTCGACGATCTTCCGTTCTTCTGCCATCATCTGCTGCGGCTGCGTCAGGCGAAGCATCTTTTCACCCTGCACGTGATACACTTCCATGCCGGCCGTGAACTTGCCGGACACGATGCGCATGAAGGCAATGCGGTCGCGGTGCGCCTTGTTCATGTTCGCCTGGATCTTGAACACGAAGGCGGAAAAAGTATCGTCAAACGGCGAGATCTCGCCCTTCGAGGACATGCGGGGCAGCGGCGAATACGTCATCTTCAGGAAATGCTTCAGGAAGTTCTCGACGCCGAAGTTTGTGAGTGCCGAGCCGAAAAACACCGGCGACTGCAGGCCCTTCGTGACTTTCTCGAGGTCAAATTCCTCAGCCGCGCCGTCCAAGAGTTCCAGATCTTCCTGCAGTTTTTCATACGCCGCCTGACCGATGACGCTTTCGGCGCCTTCGATCGGAACGACTTCGGTCTTAAGTTCATGCTGTCCGGAGTCCTTTGCAAAAAACTTCGTGATGTCTTTCGTCGTCCGGTCGTACACGCCCTGGAACGACTTGCCCGAACCGATCGGCCAGGTGATCGGGCAGGTTCGGATCCCGAGCACGTTCTCGATCTCGTCCATCAATTCAAAGGGGTCGTTGATCTCGCGGTCCATCTTGTTCACGAACGTGAAGATCGGGATGTGCCGCATCACGCAGACCTTGAACAGTTTGATCGTCTGCGGCTCGACGCCCTTCGCACCGTCGATCACCATGACCGCGGAGTCGGCCGCCATCAGCGTCCGGTACGTATCTTCCGAAAAGTCCTGGTGTCCCGGCGTGTCGAGGATGTTGATGCAATAGCCGTCGTACTCGAACTGCAGCACGGAGGAGGTCACCGAAATGCCTCTCTGCTTTTCGATCTCCATCCAGTCCGAAACCGCGTGCTTCGCGGTTTTCCGCGCCTTCACGGATCCGGCGGTATTGATGGCGCCGCCGTACAGCAGAAACTTCTCCGTCAGCGTCGTCTTGCCCGCGTCCGGATGCGAAATGATTGCGAACGTGCGGCGCCGCTTGATTTCCGAATCATACATGCCCATGTTTTTACTCCCGTTTTTCCTTCCCGTACGCCGCGAGATACTCTTCCGTCGTCATGAACCGAAGGTGCAGCGGCGCAAGTCCTTTCAAAATGTCGACCGTTTCTTCCTCGAGTTTTTTATCTAACCCGGAGACCGCGTCGGTCAGATAGATCGCATAGATGCCGGCGTCAATGAGACTCATGAGCGTCGACAATACGCAGCATTCCGCCACGACGCCCGTGAGCACGGCCGCACTTCTCCCCTTCAGTTCTTTCTGCACTTCCGGGGAAAGATAAGAGGAATAGGTCGACTTTTCAATGACCTTCCGTCCCGGAAGATACGGCTTCAGTTCGTCCACGATCTCGTTCATCCACGGATCGGCATTGATCTCGGCATACTTTTCATTGTACGCTTTCCAGACGCCGGCAGGCTCCGATGGCGCGAGGTATTTCGTGAAAAGAACGTCCTTCTTCGGCACGGCTTTCAACAGTTTTTCAATGTTGCCGATCGCCGTGTCGATCGTCTCGCACGCCCAGGGCTCACCGATCCGGTAAACGTTCTGCACGTCAATGATCAGAATGAGTGGATTACTGAACTCTGCCATGTTTGAATCTCCTATCTTTGTCCCTGCTTGCGGGCCTGTTCCGGGCATCTTCGGGCCTCATGAACAATGCATTTCCGCCGCCCGAAAAAGCCAGTATTCTCACGATGTTTAAACGCTCGCTCTCGCATATGTACAATCACAAGATCAAGCGTATGTCCACGCGCGGGAATATAGTACAACACAACATTTGATTATACAACTGATCGACTGACACAGTCAATACGAAAAAGCCTGCACCTATGCTTCATGGCAAAATCGGCGAGCAAACCCGCTCTAGCTGATTCCCATGCAGTAAAATCAAGGAAATAACCGATTTTACTGCACGAAATGCCGATCTTCTCTTGCTTCCATGCAGTAAAAACAAGAGAAATGCTGATTTTACTGTACGAAATGCCAGTTTTCTCTTGTTTCCATGCAGTAAAATCAAGAGAAATGCTGATTTTACTGCACGAAATGCCAATCTTCTCTTGTTTCCATGCAGTAAAAACAAGAAAAGGGCCGATTTTACTGCACGAAATAGCAGTTTTCTCTTGTTTCCATGCAGTAAAAACAAGAAAATAGCCGTTTTTACTGCACAAGTGCCTCTTTGATCCCTGTTTATATAGGCAAATGCGAAGAAACTGCTGTTTTTCAGTTCACTCTGTGGTACAATGAATCCAGAAAGATGAGAAGGAGTCTTCCATGAAAACCATTCTCTCCTGTGAATTCAAACTGGAATGCAACCGTTTCTTAGGCGAACGCACGACGAGAAGCGATTTTGAAAAGCGGATCTGCCTCTTCGGCGAGGAAGCGGTCCGGAAGCATTATATCGGAGCGAAAGTCGAGATCCCGAGTTTTCTGGACGTCATTGACCCGCTGCCGGACTACGAGATCCGGCCGCTCTTCGACCTGAACGCCCAGCCCGGACCGCCGGTCGCAAAAGAAGTCTATGATCTTGCGGTGGAGACGATGCTTTCCGGCATCCGTGAAGTCAAGGAACAGGCTGAAAAGCGGGGCGAAGATCCCGGCGCGGCGCCCGCTGCGCTCCTGCTCGCCCTGCACGGCGCGATGGTCGCGGAAGGACACGAGGATGCGGAAGGCGATTTCCTGGAAACCGTCCGGGCGGCGGTCGGACCGGACTGTCCGATCTTCGTGACGTTCGACCTGCACGTCAACATGACAAAGAAAAAAGCCGCCAATGCGACTGCCCTTTTCCCGATCGAATTCTATCCGCACACGGATTTTTACGAAAACGGCCTGAAAGCCGCGCACCTGCTCATCGACACGCTCGAGGGACGGGTGCATCCGGCGATGGCGATCCGTGAACTTCCGCTTCTCTTCCCGACGCTTCCGACCGGACACGAGAGTTTCTTGCCGTTCCGGGAGAAAATCTCCCGTCTGAATGAAGTGCCCGGCATCCTGACCGCCCGCTTCACGCACGGTTTCTTTGCGGCAGACGTCAAAGAAGGCGGCGGCGCCACCCTGGTCATCACCGACGGCGACCTTCCGAAAGCGCAGGTGCTTGCGGATGAACTTGCCGAAGAGATTTATGAAAAACGCCGCTCCTTCTTCCGGGAGACGCTTTCGCCGGAGGACGCGGTCAGGGAAGCAAAACGTCTGTTGGAGAGCGGAACGCATTGTCCGATCGTACTTGCGGAGGTCAATGACAATCCCGGCTCCGGCTCGACGATGGACGTACCTTCATTGCTTCGGGTACTGATTCAGGAGAACGTTCCGTCCATGTTTTCCGCGCTGTACGATCCGGAATCCGTGGAGAAAGCTTATGAAACCGGGATCGATGCGGAAGCGGAGTTCGAACTCGGCGGCAAGTTCCGTCCCGAGCTCACGGGCGGGCCGGTCCATGCCCGGGGGAAAGTGCTCGCTTTCTCCGACGGAGAGTACCGGAACGAAGGACCGTTCCTGCACGGCGTCATCCACCGCTTCGGAAAAGCGGCGCTCATTGCCGTCGGAAACGTGCAGATCATTCTTTGCTCGATACGAGTGCAGCCTGCGGACCGGGCAGCCTTGCATCTCTTCGGGCTCAGACCCGAGACCTGCCCTGTCGTGGCGGTCAAATCCGCCGTGCATTACCGGGCGTCCTACGAGCCGGTGGCAGGAAAAATCCTCGAAGTCGAAACGCCGGGCTTAGGCCCGATCGACCCGAGGGCATTGACGTACAAAAACGCACCGAAAACCATGTACCCGCTTCAGGGATTAGATCAATGAATCATCAGCAAGCGGAGGGTAAAACGATGAGCAGCATTTCTGGCGGCAGAAACAGGCTGTGGAAAAACTGCTGTAGCATTACCGGTGCGCGCCCGACTCCGGGCACACCGAATTAAAACAATTTGATCTTTTTGAGTTCGGAGCCCACCATGGTGCTTGCGGTCGCGTAAAGATATCCGTCCGCATACCAGATGCCGCTCCAGATCGAGTTTTCACCGTCGGGGGTATCGAACACGTTGTCCGCGGCGGTGAAATTTTCTGTCCTGAGATAGGGGACGGGCGTGCCGTTTGAAACGATCGTCTTCATCACCGAGGTCGCATCCCCCTTCTCGGAGGCATCCTCATCCGTCTGAAAACTGATGACGAGCTGACCGCTCGGCAGCTCGGCAATGCCCGGCGCACCCGCCTTGGATCCTTCCGTCTTCGGAATGTACACGTCGACCGGTTCGCTCCAGCGTTTTCCGTCGCTCGAATACAGCAGCTGGATCACGAACGGATGTCCGGAATCCCGGTATCTCGTGCTTTCGATCGCGAGCGCGTATCCACCGTCGGAAAGCTTCGTCCAGACGGGCATGCCGTCACGCGAGTCATGTTCCATCCCGCTGGAGATGATCTGACGGTCCGCCCATTTTTCTCCGTTCCACGTCAGGGACTCAATGTTCTGGCGCGGCGTCAGTTCCGGAAAATCATTGGCATAGAAGCAGGTCAGCCGGCCGTCGATCTCGCCGAGATACGGTTCCCAGACACCTCTGTAAAGCCGGTCCTTCTCGAGGTATTCGGCGATCGTGGAATGATGTGCCCAACTCTTTCCGTGATCTTCGGAGACGCTGACCTGTAATGAAGTGAAAATGCCGTCTTCCTGCTCTCCCGTCGCCCGGTATGCAAGATACAGCCTGCCTTCCCATTCAAAAAAGTTGACGTTGGCGCAGGTCTTGTCCGGCCGGAACGATGCGTCGGTCGCTTCCTGCCACGTCTGCCCGTTGTCTTCACTGATCCGCGTCCGGATGCCGTTCAGCGTTTCATATCCCGCGATCAATGTTCCGTTATTGGTCGTATAAACGCGAGGTCCCCAGGAAGAGGTCTTGATCACACTCTTCTCGGCATCTTTCCAGCGAAACGACACATTCTCTGTTTCTTCAGGCGTTTCGGTCACGCTCTGTTCATCGCGCGTTTCCTGTTCGGTCTGCGGGACCGCCGGTGAAGCGCATGCGGAAAAGAGAAGCAGCAGCACTGCCGGGAAGACAAAAACCAATTGTTTCACCTGGAGTTTCATGACTTCTTCACGCTGTGCCGCTGCAATTCTTCTGCCGGAGTTACCGGTATTCCTTCATCAATGCTTCGAACGCGGGAAGCGACCGCTCGATCATGTCGGTCGAAACGCAGTACGCGAGCCGCACGTAGCCCTCGCAGCCGAAGCTGTCGGAAGGCACGATCAGCAGTTCATGCTTCTTCGCCTTTTCCGCAAACGCCTTCGCGTCCGGTTCCGGTGATTTCACGAAAAGATAGAACGCGCCGTCCGGATAGACGCAGTCGTATCCGCAGGAAACGAGCGCATTGTACAAAAGGTCCCGGTTTTTCTTGTACACCGAAAGATCCGAAGTTTTTCCGAGGCACTCTTTCACGACCCGCTGCATGAGGCTCGGCGCACAGACGTATCCGAGCGCCCGGCCGGCGCCCGCAACGGCCGCAAAGACCGCGTCGTGCTCCGCGCAGTCCTTCGGAACGGCAATGTAACCGATCCGCTCTCCCGGGAGCGACAGCGACTTACTGAACGAGTAGCAAACGATCGTATCGTCGTAAAGATTCGGTAAATACGGCACTTCGACGTCTTCGTACACGAGTTCCCGGTACGGTTCGTCGGCAATGAGGAAGATCGGATGTCCGTACTCCTCCTCTCTCGCCCGCAAAAACGCCGCCAGTTCTTCTATCGTCTTTCGCGTGAAAATGACGCCGGTCGGATTGTTCGGCGAGTTCACGATGAGCGCCTTCGTCCGTTCATTGACGGTCTCCGCCAATGCGTCGAACCGGATCTGGAACTTTTCCGTATCCGCCGGCACGACCTTGAAGACGCCGCCCGCCGCCTCGGAAAACACGCGGTATTCCGGGAAGAACGGCGCGATGGCAATGAACTCCGAGCCGGGCGTGGAAAGCGCGTTCAACGTAATGGTCAGGGACGCGGCCGCGCCGCAGGTCATGTAAAGATCGTTCTTGTCGATCTTCGCGCCGAATCTCGCCTGAATGTCCGCCGCGATTTTCTCCCGGACGTCTTCCGCGCCGACCGCCGACGTATAGCCGTGCAGCACCACGGAATCCGTGCTGTCCAATAACCCGCGGATCGACTCGTTGACTTCCGGAGGCGCCGGCACGGACGGATTTCCGAGGCTGAAGTCAAACACGTTCTCCGCCCCGATCTCCTTCTTCCGCTTCAGTCCGTACTCGAACAGGTCCCGGATCGCGCTCCGGACCGTTCCCAAGCCCATCATCTTCTCATTTACGATCGACATTTTTACTCCTACTCTGACGGGACCTTGCATTACGCTCCGTCTCATTCCTTGAACGACGCCTTCACCCGCTCTTCCGTCAGGATGTCGACGCCCTCTTTTTCCAGGATGCTCTCGGTCCACTGGTTGTCATCCACGCGGAGCACCATGTAGGCCGAACCCGCCTCGGAATTGATGATCGAATACATGTACTCGAGATTGATGTCCGCTTTTTCAAGGACGTTCAATAAGTGCAGGAGCGAGCCCGGCTCGTCCGGGATCGCAACGGCGACGACTTCGTTCGTCCGGGAAGTGAATCCCGCTGCCGACAATGCTTTCACGGCCCCGTCCGGATCGCTCACGATCATACGGAAAATGCCGTAACGCTCCGAATCCGCCACGGAGATGGACCGAAGGTCGATGCCGGCTTCCGCGATCACGGTCAGGATCTCTTTCAAACTGCCTTTTTTATTCTCCGCCAGAACGGATAATTGTTTCACTGCCATTGTTCTGCCTCCTTTCAAATCCCGAGGATATGGCTCAAACGAGTTTCCGCCGGTCGATGACGCGGACGGCCTTCCCTTCGCTTCTCGCAATGCTCTTCGGCTCGACGAGATGTACCTTCGGCGAAATGCCGAGCATCGTCTTCAGCGCATCCTGCAGTTTCTTTTCCTTCGCGGCAATGCTCTTCATCGTGTCTTCGAAGTCTTCCGGCAGGAATTCCACGTACACGTCGAAGGTATCGGTGTTGTTCACGCGGTCCACGATGATCTGGTAATTGCTCGTGTAGCCTTCCTTCAGGAGCACGGTCTCGATCTGCGACGGGAACACGTTCACGCCGCGGATGATCATCATGTCGTCCGAACGGCCCATCGGCTTCGCCATCTTGAGGAACGTCCGTCCGCAGGAACACTTGCCGCGATGCAGAACGCAGATGTCCCGCGTGCGGTAGCGCATCATCGGGAACGCTTCCTTGTCGAGGCAGGTGAATACGAGTTCGCCCTTCTCTCCCTCCGGCAGCACTTCGCCGGTCTCCGGATTGATGATCTCGGCAATGAAGTGGTCCTCATTGATGTGCATGCCGGTCTGCTCGGAACACTCGAACGCGACGCCGGGTCCCGAGATCTCGGTCAGGCCGTAAATGTCGTACGCTTTGATACCGAGCGTCTTTTCAATGTCCTGACGCATCTCCTCGGTCCAGGGTTCCGCGCCGAAGATGCCGGCTTTCAGCGGAATGTCTTCCGGCATATAGCCCTGTTCCTTCAGCGACTCGCCGATGTACGCCGCATAGCTCGGCGTGCAGCAGAGGATCGACGCACCCAGATCCATCATGAACTGGATCTGCCGTTCGGTATTGCCGGAAGACATCGGAAGCGTCAGCGCCCCGACTTTTCCCGCGCCGCCGTGCAAGCCCATGCCGCCGGTAAACAGGCCGTAGCCGTAGCAGACCTGCACGATGGAGTCTTCATTCCCGCCGGTCGCGACGATGGCCCGGGCGCAGCATTCATCCCAGAGATCGATATCGTGCTGCGTGTAAAAGGCAATGACTCTCTTCCCGGTCGTGCCGGACGTCGAGTGGATCCGGACGCAGTCTGTCATCGGCACCGACAGCATGCCGGTCGGATAGGCATCCTTCAAGTCCTGCTTCGAGAGGAACGGGAGTTTGCAAAGATCCTCCACTCCCTGAATATCCTCCGGCTTCACGCCCTTTTCGTCCATGAGACGACGGTAATACGCGTTGTGCTCATAGACATGGCGCACCTGTTTCTTCAACTTTTCCGACTGAAGTTTCTTCAGTTCGGAAGGCTCCATCGTTTCGATTTCCCGTTGATAATACTGTTCCATGTTGCCTCGCTTTCCGGGAGTATTGCCCTTGCTTCTGTCTGGATGTTGCCTTACGCTTCCCGTCCCATTCGGAACGCCTTTTTATTCATTTCACGGAACTTTTCCTTCACGACCGCGTCGATCGCGCCGGTCCATTCCGTTTCAGGAATCTCAAAATACTTGGACAGTCTGCCGAGAAGCACCGTATTCACGGCCTTTTCGCTGCCCGCTTCCTTCGCGACCGCCATTGCGTCGATGCCGTCGATCTTCACGCCCTTCGCTGCGAGTTTATCCAGCACGTCTTCCGGATACTCCGCCGCGCCCGTGATCACCGGCATCGGGTCGATCCGCCCCGTGTTCGTGACGATCTGTCCGCCTTCTTTCAAGAACCGGACGTACCGCCCCGCTTCCAGTTTTTCAAAGGCGAGAATATAATCCGCCTCGCCTTCCGAAACGATCGGGCTGTATACTTTCTCACCGAAGCGCACGTACGTCACGACGGAACCGCCGCGCTGGCTCATGCCGTGCACCTCGGAGATCTTTACGTCGAATCCGCGCTGTTCAAACACGTATCCGAGAATTCGGCTTGCAAGCAGCGTCCCCTGTCCGCCGACGCCGACGATCATGATGTTCGTAGTCATTGTTCGTTTCCTCCGATCGCTCCGAATGCGCAAAGTCCCTGGCAGACCGTACAGCCGACGCATTGCGCCCCGTCAATGACGGGCTTCCCGTTGCGAAGACTGATCGCCGGGCAGCCGATCCGCAAGCAGGACTTGCAGGCGCGGCATTTCTCCGGGTCGATCGAAAGCGCCGGTTTCGCTTTCGTAGTCTTCAACAGCGCGCAGGGCCGTCTCGAAATGATGACGGACGGTTCGTTCACCGCGGTCTCTTCCTTGATCACCCGTTCGGTCTCCTTCAAATCGTACGGATCCACGACCCGGACCCGCCCGATGCCGAGCGCGTGGCAAAGCGCCTCCAGATCGATCTTCGTCGCCGGATCGCCCTTGATGTTATAGCCGTTCGTCGGATTGTTCTGATGGCCGGTCATGCCGGTGATCGAATTGTCCACGATGATGACCTTGGAATTCGAGCCGTTGTAGGCGACTTTCGCAAGGCCGGGCATACCCGAATGCATGAAGGTCGAGTCGCCGATGACCGCGACCGTCTTGTTCGTCGTCTCTTTCCGGATCTTGTTGAATCCGTGGATGCCGGACACGGACGCGCCCATGCAGAGCACCATGTCCACCGCATTCAGCGGCGGCGCGCTGCCGAGCGTATAGCAGCCGATGTCGGCCAGTACCGTGTACTTGTTCTTCGCGAGCACATAGAAAAGACCCCTGTGCGGGCAGCCCGTGCACATGACAGGCGGACGCCCCGGCAAAGCCTCTCCTTCGACGAAAGGCTTCTCGGGATATCCCAAGGCCTTCCTGACAATGCTCTGACTGAATTCGCCGGTGATCGGGAACAGGTTCTTCCCCTCACAGGCGATGCCCATTGCCTTCACCGCGGTTTCAATGACGGGATCCAGTTCCTCGATGACGATGAGGCGTTTCACGTGCGCCGCAAACTCGCGGATGAGTCTTTCGGGCAGCGGATTCACCATGCCGAGTTTCAGGATCGACACAGAGTCGCCGCACACTTCCTTCACGTATTCGTAGGAGGTGCCGGAAGTGATGATGCCGGTCGAGAGATCCTTTGCCCACTCGATCTTGTTGATCCCGGACGTTTCCGCATAGTCGCGGAGGGCCGCAAGCCGATCTTCGACAATGGGATGACGCCTGATCGCGTTCGCCGGTGCCATGATGTATTTCTGCGGATTCTTCGCGTATTCCTTTACCGGCACTTCGACCCGGTCTTCAAGTTCCACGCTGCACTGGGCATGCGCGATCCTCGTGCAGGTCCGGACGAACACCGCCGTGTCGAACTTCTCGGAAAGTTCAAACGCGAGCTTCGTGTATTCCTTCGCTTCGACGGAATCCGCCGGCTCCAACATCGGCACTTTCGAGGCGATCGCGTGATGCCGTGAATCCTGCTCGTTCTGCGAGGAATGCATACCGGGATCATCGGCAACGAAGATCACCATGCCGGCGTTCACGCCCGTATAGGAGATCGTAAAGAGCGGATCCGCCGCGACGTTTAAGCCGACGTGCTTCATGCACACCGCACTTCTGCCGCCTGCCAGCGACGCACCGAACGCGGCCTCCATGGCCACCTTTTCATTGGGCGCCCACTCGCAATAGATCTCGTCGTATTTGCACGCCTCTTCCGTGATCTCCGTCGACGGCGTGCCGGGGTAACTCGACACAAAACGGCAGCCGGCCTCATAAAGACCGCGGGCTGCCGCTTCATTGCCAAGCATCAACTTCTTCATTTTCTGCCCTCCTGATCGACCGTACGATCCGCGGTTTGAAAAACCTGCAGACGGCAATGCGGCCTTTTCGCTGGTATAATATAGTAATTCTATCAGTATAGGACAGGGTTGTCAATGAGAAAGCAACGCCTGTTTTCTATGGTTTTTTGGTCATTTTGCTACTCTTTTCGCCTTTTTCAGGCGGGCGGTTTTCGGAAGTCCGAAGCCCGGAAGGAACCGGTCTAAGCCGGTAAAGGTCAGAATGAGCAGCGTCGCAACGATGAGAAAACTGAGGTAATTCTTGCTGATGATGTCGAACGGGGTGAAACCGCCTTCTTTCAGCGGATACACCGCGTTGGCAATGGAGGCGAAAAACACCGGGAAACAATGCCATGGAATGAGTTCCGAGCCGTAGATCCCCATTGAGGAAGTGAACGTCGCGAGTCTGAGCCGCAGCTTGTAGGCATCTTTCTCGTTCTCGGTCTCCACGTTCTTTTCCACGATCTCCCGGACGATCGGGCTGATCGTCGCGACCTGAGCGCTCTCGTCCGCCAGCGCCGCATTGCCGAACAGGCAGATGACGCCGCACCACCCCATCAGATGGTGGACGTTTCCGGAGATCTTCACCACACCCTTCGCTAATGGATCGAAGGCGTGCATGGCATTCATGATGCCGCCGAACGCAGCCACCCACATCATCATGACCACGACCCATCCGCCGGCATCCGAGAAGCCGGTGAACAGCAGTTCATTCAGCCAGCTGGAAAGGTTCGCCGTTCCCGCGATATAGCCGAGGAGCAGAGACGAAAGCATGCCTGCGCCGAGGCAGATCATCGTATGAAGACCGAAGAAACTCATCACGATCACGACGACCATCGGGATCACCATATAGTACGGAACGCCGGTTTTGACCTGTTCGAGAAGAAGCGCGGCTGAAGGACGCTCCGCCCGGAGCGCGTCGAAGGCTTCTTCCGGGATCGCGCGGATCGCCTCTTCCGCATTTCCCTGAACGTTCGGAAGGCCGCTGCCGGCGAAATAAAAGATCACGAGTGCGATCGCGAGGCAGGCGAGGCACCAGAACAACTGGTGCTTGATTCGGTCAATGATCTTCACGTCCTGCATGCCGCAGCTTAAGACCGTCACGTCCGAGATCATGCCGATGTTGTCGCCGAAACAGGAGCCGCCCGCCACGGCGCAGATCGTCAGCACGGCGTCGCCGCCGATCAGATGATTCAGCCAGAGAAAGATCGGCGCGCAGGCCGCGAACGTGCCCCAGCTGGAACCTGTCGCCACGGAAAGAAGACAGCAGACGAGGATCGCGACCGGTGCAATGGTCCGTGCGGTCACGCCGAGTCTCAATGCGATCAGAATGAGCGATGCGCCCACGCCGGTCGCCATGAAGCATTCCGCCACGCCGTAGGCAAACATCAGAATGAAGAAGATCAGCATGATCTTCCGCGCCGCATTGACGCCCTGATCAAACGCGTTGTCGAACTTCGTCCGGTAAACGATCATGTATACGATGACCGCAGACACCGTTGCGATCGGCGCCGCGATCAGAAGATCAAGTTTAAAAATGATGACCAGAACGGCAAAGACCGCCAGCGGCAGGAACTTGAGAACTGCAAAATACCAGGCATTGGTGCGGTCTTTTTTCTCCGCCCCGTCCTGTTCCGTCTTCGCCTCTTCGTTTTCGATCACTGGTGTTTTCTCGGAATCCATCGCTTCTCTCCCCGGTTTCGCCGGCCACGCCCCTTATTATAGACGATATCGCTTCATCTTAACACATCACGATTTGATGTAGCGACCCCAACATATTCGATGTAATAAAACGGCGCTGATGAGTGCCTTATTCCCGAATATCAGAAAAACCGTTCTTGCTTTCACTTTGAAGATGTGGTAAACTGAAGGCATCACAACGGGGAGGAACTCCGATGGAATTACTTCAACTCCGCTATTTCTTAGACAGTGCGCGAAACGAGAATTTCACCCGCACGGCAAAAAAATACAACGTCCCGACCACTTCGGTCTCCGCCTCGATCAGGCGGCTGGAGAACGAACTCGGAACGTCGTTATTTGAACGTTCTGCAAACCGGATCCACTTAAGCGTGGCAGGCATCCGGCTGTACAGCACCCTGTCTCCGCTCATTGCGGATCTCGATGAAACGGTGACGGAACTGTCCAATGCCGTTCAGGACACCCGGGTGATCCGTCTGCTCATCCGGGGCATCCGCCGGCAGATGATCGACATCACGGTCGCCTTCACCAAGATGCATCCCAACGTGCACTATGAGTTTGTCATGGAATACGCCAATGAACGGTTTGAAGACTTCGACATCATCATTGACTCCGAAAACAAAAACTATCCCGGCTTTGAACAGATGGTTTTCGAGCAGAAAAAGATGGTGATCAAGGCCGCTGCGGACGATCCCCTCGTCGGACGGGTCCTGACGTTCAAGGATCTCAAAAACCGTGACTTCGTGCTCACGAAGATCAGAGGGTTTTCACACATGCGGTTGCTCGACGCCGCGAAGAAAGCCGGCTTCACTCTCCGCGTCGCGGCGGTCTCGAGTGATGTCGAATGCTTCGAAAAACTGATCGCTTCCGGCGTAGGCGTCGGGCTCGGTCTTCACTACGATAACGAGCATACCACCAATATCGTGCCGCTCAACGTCACGGACCTGGACATCCATTACAACGTCTGCGCCTACTACCAGAAAAAAGACTATTACGGCAACGTGCGGAGTTACATCGATTTCCTCAAAGTCTGGAACGAGATCGAACACTGACGCACTGCCGCCTGATTATTTCCCGTAATCTTCCGTTTCCGCCGCGACGAGCTTGTCGCCGCCGTACATGACGCGAAGCTTCGGCTTCTCGATCTTGCCGGTGGCGTTTCGCGGCACCTCTGCGAAGATGTATTTCCGCGGGCGCTTGTACTTCGGCAGCGTCTGGCAATACTCTCTCGCTTCCTCTTCGCTTAACGTCATCCCTTCCTTCACTTCGATGATCGCCGCCGCGATCTCGCCGAGTCTCGGATCCGGCAGGCCGATGACCGCCACGTCCTTGATCTTTTCATTGGCGCGGAGGAAATCCTCGATCTGCACGGGATACAGGTTTTCACCGCCGGTGATGATGACGTCCTTCTTCCGGTCCACGAGGTAAATGAAGCCTTCTGCGTCTTCCTTCGCCATGTCGCCGGTCATGAGCCATTCGCCCTTCAGCACTTCGTTCGTCGCATCCGGGTTCTTGTAATAGCAGCGCATGACGCCGGGACCCTTGACCGCAAGTTCGCCGACTTCGCCGGGCTTGACGTCATTGCCGTTCTCGTCGACGATCTTCGTCTCCCAGAGATAACCGGCCTTGCCGATGGCGCCGACTTTGTCAATGTTTTCGGTGCCGAGGTGCACGCAGCCGGGGCCGGTGGACTCAGACAGACCGTAGTTCGTGTCGTATTCGTGGTGCGGGAAAGTCTCCTTCCAGCGCTTGATGAGTGCCCTCGGCACGGGCTGTGCGCCGATGTGCATGAGCCGCCACTGATCGAGATGGTAATCGGAAAGATTCAAGTCGCCACGGTCGATCGCATCCAGGATGTCCTGTGCCCACGGAACGAGGAGCCAGACGATCGTCGCCTGCTCATTGGACGCCGTTTCGAGGACCCATTCCGGGGTCACACCGCGCAAAATCACTGCACGGCTCCCGGAAACGAGGGAACCGAACCAATGCATCTTCGCGCCGGTATGGTAGAGCGGCGGGATCAGTAAGAACACGTCGTTTTTGACCTGACGATGATGGTGCTGCTCGGTGAGCGCCGCCGAAACGAGCGAGCGGTGCGGGTGCAGGATCGCCTTCGGGAAGCCCGTCGTGCCGGAGGAGAAGTAGATTGCGGCCTCATCGTCGTCGGTGAGTTCGACGGCCGGGACCGTGCTCGAGCAATATTTCACGATCGCTTCGTAGTTATGTGCGAAATCCGGCGTGTCCTCCGGTTCGCCGACGAAGAAATAGTCGTCGATCTTCCGCATCTTACTCTTCACGGCGTTCACGCGCTCGGTGAATTCCGGCCCGAACACGAGCATCCTGACGTCCGCGAGGTCCGCGCAGTACTGGATCTCGTCTGCCGAATACCGGTAGTTCATCGGCACGACGACGGCGCCGGTCTTCAGAACGCCGAAGTAGATCGGCAGCCATTCCAGACTGTTCATCAAAAGTACGGCGACCTTGTCGCCCTTTTTGATCTCCCGCGTAAAGAGCAGGTTCGCGAAGCGGTTCGCTTGAACGTCGAATTCCTTCCACGTCAACGTCCGGCGGTATGCTTCCGACCGGTGCGCGGGCTCGATCAGGCTGAATTCCCGCCATGTCACGTTCTTCGCGGGCTGATTCGCGGGATTCACTTCCACGAGCGCCACGTCGTTCGGATACAGTTTCGCGTTTTTCTCCAAAAAATCGGTAATCGGCATTGTCTCTTCCTCTGATTTCTTTTTATTCCTTGCCTTTCACGTTCAGGCTTTTTCTCGTTTTTGAATGATAGCGAAGTCCGGGGTACGCCTGGTCCACCGCGGCGGAGATCCGCCCGTATTCATTGGTCATGACGACGTCGACGCCGTCCTCAATGAGCTGCAATGCGAATTCTTCGGTATCGGCCTGGCAGAAATTGCAGATGATCCCGTTCGCATGGGCCTTGTCGAGTTTTTCTTTCGAGTAGATCTCGTCGAGGGTATGTCCCGCCGGCACGAAAAACTGGAGCCGCGGAAAACGGTTTTCGATCGCGACGTCCACGATGTCCGACTCATGCCCGGTGATCCCTAAGCAGACCTCGATCTCGGGAGCGATCTCCCGGAACTGAAGCAGCGCCTCGGTATTCGCGCTCATCATGTAGCAATGCTTCTCCGCGCCGTACTGCCGGAGGAGAGAGGCGATCTCCTCGTACATCGCATCCGGCCGGCCGTCCCAGAACTTCACGTGGATGTTCATGACGACCATGCCGGAAAACTGCCGGAGGATCTCCTCGAACGTCAGGATCTTTAAGCCCCGGAAGGATTCCCCGAACTTGACGCCGAAATCGAAGGCCTGCAGTTCCTCGTACGTGTAGTCGGATACGAGGCCGGATCCGTTCGAGATCCGGTCCAGTCTGGCATCGTGGCAGGACACGATCACTTTATCCTTCGTAAGGCGCAGATCGAATTCGATCTCTTCGGCGCCGAGCGATACGGCAGCGCCGTAGGCGGGCATGCTGTTCTCCGGCGCAACGGCGCTGAATCCGCGGTGCGCGCAAAGCCGGGGATAAGGCATCTTTTCATTGTCCGGCACCATCATCGGTCCCGCCGAACGGTAGAGCCACGGTCTCCTGCCGTCTTCAATGTATTCCGGATGGGACTTCAGCTTTCCGCCGAATCCCGCCGGCTTCCAGTACTTTTCCTTCGGATCGATCTCGACCGTGCCGACGCCGACGTCGTTCTTCATGTCGAGCAGCATCTCTCCCTTCGGCGACACGGCCATGCTGCAGCCGCCGACTTCCGAATCTGCGCCGAGCGATACGGAGGACCGGAGGAGGTAGGCATTGGTCTGATACGACACGAACCGTCCGATCACGTCCAGGGCATTGTGCGTGTCGGTGCGCTGATGCGAGCAGCCGATGATGACGTCCGGCTTTTCCCGGGCGATCATCGGGAAGATCTCGTACATGTAAAAATCGTAGCAGGTCAGAAACGCGAAACGGATGCCTTCCATTTCGACGGTCGTGACCGGCGAATACTCGTAACTGTAACTGACGTCAAGTCCGCCCGGCAATGCCCTCGCGGTCTTTTCCTCGCTCGGCGCGGGATGAGACTTGAAGAAGCGCCCGACCGTATTTCCGTCCCGGTCAAGGGCGTGCGTCGTGTTCCGCCATCCGTCTTCTGCTTTGTAAGCGGCATTGACGAAGACCATCGCATGACAGCGTTTCGCGGTTTCTTCCGCTTTCCGGAGGATCAGCGCATTGTACTTTTCTACGGCAGCAAGGAACTTCTCCGCCCCTCTGACCGCCACCGGGACGTCCGAATACTCCGGCAATACGACCAGGTCGTAGCTTTCATCCAGGGAATCGATCCACCGGAGCAAGCCTTCAAAACAACGGTCTGCATCCGCTTCCTGAAACGAATATTCCGGTTGAATCAGCGCAACTTTCATCTGCTCCTCCGAGATCGCATGGACTGCATGCGAAAAATAATAAGATAGTATATCACCAAAGCAGGTACTTTTTCAATTCCTATTTTCCGCTTTCCACTGGAACCGCTCAAGGTCCACTTTTCCGTCTTTCACTTCGACGCCGTCCGCTTTCAAAAGCGCTTCCTGCCTGCCGGGTCCGCCGAACGCGAAGTTTCCGGACAATTCGCCGGAAGCGTTCACGACGCGAAAGCACGGGATCCTGTCGGGATCCGGATTCTTATGAAGCGCGTTTCCGACCGCGCGGGCCATTTTCGGTTCGCCGGCAAGCGCCGCGATCTGTCCGTAGGTCGCGACTTTTCCGGCCGGGATCAGCTTCACCGCTTCGTAGATCCGCTTCGCCGGGCTGTCGGTCACGAGATCGTAGCTTTCGGCGATCATGAGCTTCACGTCACGGTCCGGCACGCTTCCGTCCAGCACGATCGTGCTCCAATGCTCTTTGTTCTGGTGATATGCGGGCAATACGGACGAAAACGTCTGCCTGAGAAACACGGCCTTCGCCGGATCCATCTTGACGTTCAGCGAGATCCGGCCGTTCCGCTCGTAAACGAGCACGAACGCTTTTTTGATGTCCCTCACGCGGACCAGCTGCCAGTTCGGGTCATGGAACGGCGTGTCCACGTACGCGCCGGGAAACGTCATCGCGTATTCGATCGCGTCTTCTCTCGTCAGCATCATTGTCCTCACCTCCTGTCAGGTTTTCGGAACCCCGTACTTTAATTATACTTCCGGCCGCCGGAAAAGACAAGCGCGGCAGCGGATTTGACAAATCGTCTTTTTTGTGGTATCCTTATCGATCATGAAAATTACGTTGATTAGACACGGAAAAGTAAATATGGATTGGAGGAAGCGCTACACGTCGGAAGAATATGACGACGCGTGGGAGCGCTACGATTACTGCGACATCTATCCGATCAAGGATCATTATGAGATTTCAGACGACGCGAAAGTCTTCGTCACGGGGTACAAACGCACGCAGGAAACCGCGAAACAGTTCCTCGGCGTCGACGATTTCGAGATCATCGACTCTCTTGCCGACGAAGTGCCGCTGAAATCCTACAAGGATTCGTACCGCCGGCACCGCCGCGGCTACATGAACCTGCGCGGACGCCTGCAATGGTATCTCCCCTCGAAGCGTCAGGAGGAACGCCGGAAGGCAACGTTCTGCCGTGCCGAGGAGCTCATCCGGTTCCTCGAAAAGCAGACGAACGACGCGGTCGTCGTCATGCACGGATTCTTCCTTCGCGCAACCTGTCACGTACTGAAGAAATGCGGCTATCGACTGAGCAATACGCCGCGGTTCAGGGTACCGAATCTCACGGTCGTCGAGGCAATCAAAAAGCGCAACCGGTAAAGCGGCTGCGCTTTTTTCTTTCCCTTTTTTCTTCATCGACCCGGAGCAGACCGTTCAGATCTCCCGGAGCGTACGGACCAGTTTTTCCGCCTGTGCTTCGGATTTCATGATCACCAGGATCGTGTCTTCGCCCGCGAGCGTTCCGAGCAGGCCGTCCCATTCAAGCGTGTCCATGGCCGCGCAGACTGCGCTTGCCATGCCGTTGTAGCAGCGGATCACGACCTGATTCAATGCGCTCTCCATCTTCACCACGGAAGAACGGAACAGGGAATAAAACTGATCGGACATCGCGTTTTCCTGCGTGGTTTTCGCCGTTTCGTAGTGATAACCGCCGCCCTGCGTCGCCACCTTCACCAGTTTCAGATCCCGGATGTCCCTCGAGATCGTGCCCTGTGTGACGTCATATCCTTCTTCGTGAAGCCTTTTCAAAAGCTCCTGCTGCGTTCCGATGGACTCTTCGGAAATCAGTCTCTTGATCTCCTTAAAGCGCACGGTCCTGATATTTTTCTCGTTTCCTGCGTATGCTTTCTTCGCCATGGCAGTACCTCATTATTCCCGGTTAGTCAATTTTTTGCCAACGTCCAAACGAGACGAATTATAGCATAACCTGTACAAAAATACAACCTTTCAGCATAGATTTTTGTAAAATAGTTTGATTCCGATAAATTGACAGTTTTTCCCGTCTTGTTTGCAATATTACTAAAGATCCTCCCTGATTATTCATTCTTCAACGATAAAAGGAGGAACACCGTCCGGGATCGGGCAGAGATACGGCTCCTCTTCGGTCCGCTTTTTCCACTCTTCCTTCGCTTTTTGGATGATTTCCGAATTGTCAATCAGCCTGATCGCCGCCAAAGACAGCACTTTCGCGGCATACAGCGTTCCCTTGTCCCCGATCGGGGAGCATCCGGACGACACGTTCTGCCAGGAATGTCCCGGAGAATGCGCCGTGAACGTGACCGAGTTGAACTCCACTGCCGGCGTTTGCTGGCTGACGTCGCCGACATCCGTGGATCCCGGAGAGAATTCATTGCCGCTGTAGAACGGCATCAGGAAATCGTTCAGAGATTTCGTTCCGTTTTCGGAAAGCGTTTTCACGGTTTCCCGGATCGAAGCGTCATACCTGGCCCCATGGCCCGGGAGGTCCTCATTCTTCGGGCAGGTCGCGTCCAGCGCCGCGGCAAACGCCTTCTCTTCCTCTGTGTATTCCGGCAGCGGGATCTCCTGCATGCACTCGTGGATCAGTTTTTCGAGCGTCGTGTTCGGCACCGTGTTCGCCGTCCCGTCCACGAAGATCCGCTCGTAGGTCGTCCCGGTCATGATCGCCGCGCCCTCGGCACAGGCGTCCACGCGTTTCTGAAGTTCGAGCGTGTCCTTCACCTTGCAGGAACGCACCATGTACAGCACGGAGGCGTGCGGCTGCACGACGTTCGGCGACAGACCGCCGCCGTCCACCATGGCGTAATGGATCCGGCAATCGGTCTTCATGTGCTCACGGAGGTAATTGACGCCGGTGTTCATCAGTTCTACCGCATCGAGTGCCGAGCGGCCTTTCTCGGGATTTCCCGCGGCATGCGCCGCGACGCCTTTGAATTCGTATAAGACCTGAGTGCAGGAATTGTTCGTGCCCGTGGTCACCTCATTCGTCCGGCCGGGGTGCCAGGTCAATGCCGCGTCCAGAGACTTCCAGAGCCCCTCTCTCGCCATGAACGCCTTCGCCGCCCCGCCTTCCTCGCCGGGACAGCCGAAAAAGATCACCGTGCCGTCTGCTCCCGTTCCCTCGAGGTATTTCTTCACGACGAGCGCCGCGCCGAAGGACGCCGCGCCGAGCATGTTGTGCCCGCAGCCGTGGCCGGAGCCGTTCTTCACGAGTTCCTCTTTCACCGTGCTCGCCGCCTTCTGGGAAAGACCCGACAATGCGTCGAATTCCCCGAGAATGCCGATGACCGGTTTGCCGCTTCCCGAAGAAAACGAGCCCGAAAAAGCCGTGTCAATGCCTGCATAGCCTTCCTGCAGCGAAAAACCGGCCTCTTTCAGCTTTTCCTTGTAAAGTGCGGCCGACTTTACCTCTTTTAAGGAAAGCTCGGCAAACGCCCAGATTTGATGCGAGATCTCGAGGAGCAGGTCTTTCTTTTCATCGATCATCTCCAGTATCGTTTTTGTATCCATGTTCCGTTCCTCCGAAAAACACTTTTTCCGATCAAAAAAGAGACGGCCGGATCGATGCGATCGCGCTTCGACCCTGATTGAGGATCGTCGCCCGGTGTTCGAACGGCCGTCTCATTCCGTTATTACAGTACCTTGCTTAAGAAATCCTGAAGCCGGGGATTCTTTGGCGCCTTGAAGATCTGTTCCGGCGTTCCCTCTTCCTTGATGTATCCTTCGTCCACGAAGAGCACCCGGTCGGAGACTTCCCGGCAGAATCCCATTTCATGGGTGACGATGACCATCGTCATGCCGCTTTCCGCAAGTTCCTTCATGAGATCCAGCACCTCGCCGATCATTTCCGGATCGAGCGCAGACGTCGGTTCGTCGAAGAGCATGACGTCCGGATTCATCGCGAGCGACCGGACGATCGCGATCCGCTGCTTCTGTCCTCCGGAAAGGGTCGAGGGATAGACCAGTGCCTTTTCTTCGAGGCCGATCCGCTTTAAGAGGGTCATTGCCTGATCTTCCACCTTTTCCTTGATCGCCTTCATGTCTTTCTCATGGTGGTACTTCGCGGTCTCGATTGGCGCCAGCGTGATGTTCTCCAACACGGTCTTGTTATTGAACAGGTTGAACTGCTGGAACACCATGCTCATCTTCCGGCGGCCTTCGTTCACGTCGATGTGGTTCGCCTCATACAATTCCTTCATGAGTTTCTTGTAGAGCGGACCTTCGGCGGAATGCTTTTCCTTCAGGAGGTCTTCTGCCTTGATCTTCACGATCGCTTCTTCCGTGCCCATGCCGCTCGCCTTCAGCGAGGCAAAGGTTTTGGACGCCTCAATGACCTCGGGATGCAGGTACGGGTCGACCGGCGTCATCAGTTTGCCCTCGATCCAGACCTCTCCGTACGTCGGTGTCTCCAAAAGGTTCATGCACCGGAGCAATGTCGACTTTCCGGAACCGGACGCGCCGATGACCGAAATGACTTCGCCTTTTTCAACGTGGGTGGAAACGCCCCGAAGCACCTTCAAATCGCCAAAGTTTTTGTAAATGTTTTTAACTTCAAGCACGTTTCTTCATCCTCCTTTCAAAGACGCCGAGCAATTTCGACAGGCTGAAGGTCAAAATGAAGTAGAACACGCCGATGTCTAAAAGTACCGGGATCGTCTGGTAGTTGATGCCGTTAATGGTCTTATAGGTCGTCATCAGTTCTCCGACGAAGAACGTGGAGGCCAATGCCGTTTCCTTGATGACGGTAATGAATTCATTGCCGAGGGCCGGAAGGATATTCTTGATCGCCTGCGGCAGGACGATTTTCAACATGGTCGTCTTTTCGGTGAGTCCGAGTGCGCGAGCCGCTTCTGTCTGTCCTTTATCCACCGCCTCGATGCCGGAACGAATGATCTCGGACGTGTATGCGGCAGAGTTTAAGGACATGGCGATCGCAACGCTTGTAAACGGTGAAAGGCCGGGCATCTTCAAAAGCATCGGAATGACGAAATATGCGAGATACAGCTGCAAAAGCGCCGGTGTGCCGCGGATGATCTCCACGAAAGCCGTAATGATCACCCCGAGCGGTTTGAACTTGCTCCGCTTACCAATGGCCAATAGCGAACCGAGAATCGTTCCGAAGAGCACCGTAATGGCAGAAAGCGCCAAAGTATAGGCATATCCGCTCCACAAAAGGCCCTGGCCGATATAGTATTTGATGAAATTATCCCAGGATTGCTCCAAGATCTCTAATATTGTCATGCGGGATTCCTCCGTTCATGATCTGACGCTCTTCATGCGTTTTCCTGAACAGCAGAGGGCTTCCCGAAGGAAGCCCCGCCTGATTCAACGCTTCAAACCATTATTGGGCGCCTATGATCATTCTTTGATCTTGTTGCCTTCGTCATCGTAACCGAGCTGGTCGGCCGTCTTGATTTCGGCAAGCATCTGTACCGCCTCATACCAGACGTCATAGGTGTCGGTATCGTGCAGTTTCGCCAGCGCCGCATTGACCTTCGCGCCGAGTTCCGTGGATTTCTTGTTCATCAGGATGACGTTGTTCTTGTAGAGCTCGTCCACTTCAAACGCGAAGCCGCTGAACACGATTTTCCCGGGATTTGAGGAAATGAATGATTCGCCGTTTCCGTATGCCACCGCCAGTGCGTCGATCTTTCCGGTAAGAAGACCGGTGACAGCATCATTCAGGCTTTCAAAAAGGACGAGTTCCGCATCCGGAAGCTGCTCCTCCACCATGATCTTCTGAAGAGAAGCGCCCTGTGCACCGACCTTGAGACCCTTGTAGCTTTCCGCCGTCGTCAGTTTGCCGTCATTCGCTGTTGTCGTGATCACGACCTGCTCCGTCTCATTGTCGCCGGCCTTGTACCAGTCTGTAATAAAATAGTTTTCCGCACGAGCCGCAGTCCAGCTGAAGCCGGAAATGCCGAGATCCACAGACCCGGTAGAGACGGCCGCCTGCGTCGCATCGAAGGACATGGGCTTGATCACCAGTTTCATATTCAATTCCTTGGCAAGATACTTCGCAAGGATGATGTCAAAACCGACATACTGGTCATCGCCGCTTCTCGACAGATCAATGAATTCCATCGGAGCGAAGTCCGGGGAAGTCGCTACGGTCAGTTCCGGAAGCCCGCTGTCATCAAACTTCAGGCCTTCAAGAATCTTATCATAGGCCGCCGCTTTTTTCGCTTCTTCCGGATCCTTGGTCTCACCGTTTCCTGCGCATGCCGCAAATGCGAACACCATCACAAGACTTAAAACCACTGCCAAAACTTTCTTCATCATCTTCATCGTTTTTCTCCTCTTTTCTGCCGTTCCTTATGTCGTTTGCGATGTTTTTTCGAACGTCATACACGGATTATACACTGAAGATATGATTTGTCAAGCATTTTTTTGAAAAAAATTCGATTTTTTTGGAATTATTTTTTGTTTTATGCATATTTTGGTGTATATTCGCCCGGATATGCAAAAAAGGAGGCGATTGGGGGGATCAGGAGAGGGGATCAGCTTGCTCCATGCAGTAAAAAGCGAGAAAATGCTCATTTTACTGCATGGATGATCCTCTCATCTCTCATTTCATGCAGTAAAAAGTGAGAAAGTGCTCAATTTACTGCACGAAATTTCCTAAAATCTTTCTTTTCATGCAGTAAAAAGTGAGAAAGTGCTCATTTTACTGCACGAAATTTCCTAAGATCTTTCTTTTCATGCAGTAAAAAGCGAGAAAGTGCTCTTTTTACTGCATGGAATCTCCTAAATTCTTTCTTTTCATGCAGTAAAAAGCGAGAAACCGCTCATTTTACTGCACCAGGTATTTCTTGATCTTCGCTTTGACCAAACCGACGTCCAGCGGGCAGTCCCGGCTTTCCATGGTCATAATCAGATTCTCTCCGGGAAAGATACCGCTTCGCTCATAGGCGTTCAACTTTGCCGCCATCTTTACAGAATAATTGAAATCATCCGTTAATCCGAAGTGTTCCCAATAGACCATTTTGCGGCTCCCCTGGTCTACGATTGAAAAGTCCGGAAAGGCAACTGCTCCACCGGATAGTTCCAGCGGAAGTTCATAATAATATGTCAAATCATGATCCGCTAATAAATCCGCGATAATCAACTCCGATTTAGACCGAACCGCCTCACCTCTCTTTGTGACGAAGCGATCTGCAACGGGATAGCTGTTTGTGATTCTTTGATACTGTTCCGCAGCATACGCTTCCATTTGTTCCAAGAAGCGTTCTCCTAACTCATATTTCACGTCTATGATTGCCCTTCGTGCAGGAGTCAGAGATTGGATAAACTCCTCTACCGCATCCGGCCGGTAGTCTTTCAAAAACCGTTCAATGATCTCCTCTTCCTTTTGACACAATTTCAGCAGTTTTTTATCATAATCACGCTGAACGATCAAGCATCCTTTTTCACGTTCCGCAGCAGGCAAATACCGTCTCCTGCCCTGTTCAACACGGTAAAACTGTGCATTCCCTCGCGCGTTGAAAAAATAGATCTTGTCTTCCGGGGCTTTTTCAATGTCCTTTTTGAGCCGCTTTTCCAGTTTTTGCAGCTTCTTTTTCCTCATTTCCAACTCTGACAAATAGTCATTCTTCATCCTCTTCCTCCCTGCACTCCGTCCGAAAACGGGATCTGTCCGCCTATCATATCACGAATCATGGAGCGAAAAAACAAGCTGGAAAGAAAAATAAGCATCAAATTTTAGATAAAATTAAAAAACAGTTACTATTTGTTAATGAAATCCGCAGAATCCATACATATAGTAACTGTTTTTCGATTATCAAACATCTAAGGCTTTTGGCTATATCTCCCTCGCCCTCACTTCTTCTCTTTCCAAATGAATCCGAAGAATCCGCCGACCACGCCGCCGAGGATGTGCGTCAGCTGCGATACGGAGTCCTGCTGGAAGAGGCCCACGATCTGCTGCCCGAGGTACAAGGCCGCGACGAGCAGGAACGTCACCGGGATCTCGTGACGCTTGAATTCCGCAAGCGAAGACAGGATGATGAACGCGAAGGCGACGCCGCTCGCGCCGAGCAATGCCGTGTTCGGCACGAAAATGAAATGCACCAGTCCCGTCACGATTGCCGTGACCAGGATCACGATCACGGTCCTGCCGCTGCCGTACCGTTTCTCAACAAACGGACCGAGAAGCAAGATGATCATGAGGTTCCCGACGAGGTGCCCGACGTTCGCATGCCCGAACACGTGTCCGATCATCCGAACGTAAGTGAGCGGATCCAGAAGCGATGACCGGTACACGGAAAAGAGTAATCCCGTCGTCAGCCCGCCCGTGCAGTATCCGAGGATGAGCGCCGCCAAGGCGATCAACGAAAAGATCAACACCACGGGCGCATTGAACGACACCGTCCATTTTTTCTTCCCCTCACTCATCTTTGTCCCTCCCTTCGGTCAATGCTCGGTATCGTCGCATTCTGCGCCTGTTCCGTTCTCAGCGCTTTCCCGTTCCTCGCGTTTTTTCCGCCGCTGCTCCCGGTTGTTCTTTTCGGACTCCAGCACTTCCACTACCGCATCCGTAAATTCGACAGGCCAGATCCTGCCGCTTTGCATCACTTCCGCCCAGGGGCACAGTTTTTCGTAATCTTCATCAAAAACGATGGTATACGGCGGACCGCAGCGATCATTCACGTCCATGTAGAGCCGTCGGCCCTCGCAGATGACCTTGTACGTATCCCTGTCGCTCATCCCGTCGTCCAGCAGATCGAAGGTCTCTTTCGGGATCTCATACAATTGATAATAACCGATTCCGCTGCGCTCGGCAGTGTAGGTCCCCGTCTTTTCGTCAAAACAGGCCTTCCAGCCGTCTCCGGTCTTAAAGCGGAAATCAAAAAACCGGTCCGCCTTCCGCAGCGTCTCCTTGTCGGACTCAAAGGTGAGCGCGGCCAATGCTTCCTCGAACGGAAGCCAGCTGACCTCCCTGACCTCTTCCTCCTGCACCGTAACGTCGGTACTAAGCGCCTCGGCCAGAAAAAAGACTACCGTTTTCATGCACCCGTCGTAAGGACTGTACTCGATCGTTTCGCGAAAGCCGTCGATGAACAGTACTTCAAGCCCGGTCTCCTCCCGTATTTCCCGTTCCGCCGTCTGACGTTCGGATTCATCCTCTTCCACATGACCCTTGCAGATGGAACGGTGTCCCTTCTGCATCAGTTCGATCAGGTATAACCGTCTCCCGTCCTTTTCTGTAAAAACGACGGCGCCGCAGCTCTTCTCGTATATCATGATCTCTTTTCCCTCGCCATAATCAGTTTTTCACCCGCAAGATCTGAACCTCTCCGGAGACCGGGAAGGACCGATCAATCCCCGGTTCCCACAGACCAGGCGTCTTCCGTTTTCGTTTCGCCGCAGATGTCACAAGCGTAAATCAACTTGGTCGGATCGTCCGGATCCGCATATCCCTCTCCCCAGACGTGTTCGTGCGCCCCGGTCAGCGTGATCGAAACGACGGTGTCCTCATAGACGTCCTTTACTCCTTCCGGAACGGTGATCTTCATGTGCAGCGTGTCTCCCGCCTTAAGAGAAGCCAATGCGGTGCCGCCTTCGACCCATTCGAGCACGGCGCCGTCTATGCCGACCCAGTCGTACGGATTCCCGGGCACGGAGGGGGAGATCGCATAGAACAGTACGGTGCCATACATCTGAAGCGTCACGCCGGAAGCCGGAGGATTGCTGCCGAAATCGGAGAAAACATCGACCGGCAATGCATCGGCGGTACCGAAGATCTCATTCATGAGCACGGGAGTCACGAGAACGGCTGCCTTCTCCGTTTCTGTGCAACGCGTGCACTTGCGCGTTTTCTCACCGGCGTGCCAGGTCGACAAAAAATCTCCGTCGTATACGGGATAAGGCTCGGTCGTGACCGACCACGCGCCGAACTCGTGCCCGAGCGCGGGGATCTCTTTGTACGTCGTATAATCACAAGTCTTACACGTGTTATAGGGTTCATATCCCGGCGAAGTACAGGTCGCCGCTTTGCCGTCATGAGGAACCAGTTCATGTTTGTGCGTTTCGTTCTCTTCAGGCTCCGTCTTTTCTTCGGACGGATCCTCCGTCGTCGCATCCACCGTCGGATCGGGGTCGACCGTGGGCTCGTCTGCGGATTCCGGCTCCGTCGGCGTGTCTGAGGCAGAGGGATCGACATAGTATTGCTGGCTCTGCTTATAAATGTATTCTTCGACTGCGGCAGGCAGTTCGATTTTTCCGTCAATCACATCGTTCAGGATGTTGATCGCCGCGTTCATCTCTTCTTCCGTTACGTTCTCGGCGACAAATCCTTCTTCAATGTCCTCATCGCGGCTTCTTGTGAGCACCGCAACGCAGTTACGCAGAAATTCTTCGCTGAACACCGGTTCTTCGAGCGTGGCGTCCTGCTCTTCATAGGTCGCCACCGCCCCGTACCAGTCGTACAGTCTTCCGTAGGTATCCAAAACCACCTCTCGCTGAAGACGATCCGCCTTTGGGGAAACAGCCGAAAGGCCCTGTTTTGTTCCGACGTCAATAACTGCGACGGAAGGCTTCCCATCCCCGTCTTTTTGTATGGTTTCGAATGTGACCTGGCCTTCGATCACACAAGCGTTCGTCTTGATTGCTCCGAGAATGTCCTCGTAAACCTCAGTCAGCGTTTTCGTGCCTCGGATCAACATTGCCGTATTGGGCGTCAAAACGTCAAAGGAAGAGGCGTCGTTGAGCTTTCTTTTGACCTCCGTCATCACACCGCCCTTTTCGACGAACACGACCGTTTTGCTGCTGTCGGCCGTTCCCTCCGCCGTCAGAGTGACCCTCGTCGATGCGCCGAGAAACAGGAACTTGTCGTCGTCAATGCGGACGCGGGCACTTCCGTTTTCTCCCGTCGCGATCACGTCGCCGGACTTCAGTTCCATGCCGCGCTTTGCGTCCAATGTCTTCTCTTCGCGCTCGATGCTTGCCGCTCCTTCAAGCTCGATCAGAGATATCTTCCGGCCTTCTTCTTTCTTCGTACAGCCGGTGACCGCGACCGCAACTACCGACACGAAAAAGGCAATGCGCAAAACAAAAAATACGATCTTTCCCCGCGTATGCTTCTTCATCTTAGAAATAATGTTCATTCTGACTTTCCTCCGCGTTTTGTCTCCGGTTCCCATAATCCCCGACGATCATATGGGATACCCCTCCGGCCGGACCGTGTATGCCGAACTGTAATAATGTGCTTCATCTATTGCGCGCCTGCCACTCCTCTTTGGAAATGCACGTTATGTGTTCTGTTCGAAGAAGCCCCTCAATGGCGCAGGGCACATTGTATGCCGTGTGATGGTATTCAAACCCGCACTTTTCCTGAACACGCTTGGACTTTTCGTTTCCGTCAAAGTAACCGCACCAGATTTTATTGAGTTTCAGGTCTTCAAAGCCGTATCGGATCAATTCCCTGACTGCTTCCGGAATCAGCCCCCGCCCCCAATACGGCACCCCGATCCAGTAACCGATTTCACCCTCTGAATCAGGAAGGCCGATATTGCTGGCTTTTCCGATCATCAGCCCAATGCTCCCGACAGGCTGGCCTGATTCTTTGAGTACGACAGCATAGGTTTCCGGTGCCGAAAGAACGGTCTTGATAATCTCGCGGCTGTTTTCCACGCTCGTGTGGACCGCCCATCCTGCGATCGGCCCCACGTCGGGATGACTTGCGTATTGAAATAAGCTCTCCGCATCGCTCTCTTCCCACGGCCGGAGGATCAGTCTATTTGTTTCAAGCATCATTGCTTACACCTCGAGAAACTTGAAGTTGTCTTTAGCTTCTTAATCTTCAAATCAGTTTATTTGTCTGGTCGCGTTTGCCTCTCGCCGCTTCCATTCTGAATTTCTGACTATGATATAAATGTAGAGGATCAGACAAACCGTATCCACGATTGCCATGAATAACCCTGTCCTCCTGCTGATGACGCTGCTCCACAGTAAGACTGCCTCCACCAGAATATAAAGCGCCGGCAGAAATCTCAGGATCACAAATACAACGTTTTTCTTCCGGCCAAACCAAAGAATCATCCCCAGAATGAAACAGACCGCAGCCCAAAGTCCGGCATACGCGTATTCGCCCCAGGAAATAAACCCTCGCCAGAAGCCATCCCAATCAAGGAAACCCTTGTGTACGTTCGCCAGGCGCTTAAAAATACCCGTTACATAAAACATGAAAAACACATAGAGAAAGGCATTGATTCCCCCGGTATAAAACTTCTCGCTGAAAAGAACGATCAGAGATGTCGTACACATCCAAAAGCCTAATGTCATTGACCCAAACAGTGCAAAAGCCCACAGGTCATCGTGAGAGTACTGCTCAAAGAATCCCACCAATGCTCCGCCTATGATCCCAAAGAGTACG